>Ga0308160_10001183_pt1 | contig 39147 bp, 39 predicted proteins | sample PhyFR1_FD_201036 | JGI IMG/M metagenome (GOLD analysis project Ga0308160, IMG submission 201036) | Phyllosphere microbial communities from UC Gill Tract Community Farm, Albany, California, United States - DLSLF.R1 | ecosystem: Host-associated > Plants > Phyllosphere > Unclassified | place: USA... | reverse complement strand
TGGAATTCGCCGGCAGCGTGATGGTCATTTCCCACGATCGCTGGTTCCTGGACCGCATCGCCACCCACATCCTGGCCTTCGAAGGCAATTCCCAGGTTACCTTCTTCGACGGTAACTACCAGGAATACGAAGCCGACAAGAAGAAGCGCCTGGGTGAAGAAGGCGCCAAGCCGAAGCGCATTCGCTACAAGCCGCTGACGACCTGATCGTCCAGATGCTGTAGTTGAATACAAACCCAGCCGCCGCAAGGCCGCTGGGTTTTTTCACGTCCGTGCGTGCTTTTCTTTTACGCGCGGAAATGGATCGCGGTCGAAAAAATTCCGTGTGTAGAATCGCCCATTGATGAGGAGCCATTTTGCGCCGATCGACATGACGACTACCTGCGATTGGCCTGCCTGCCCATGACCGACTACCGCGACAACCGGGTTCCTGGCGGGACCTTCTTCTTCACGGTGCGCCTGCTGGACCGTGGCAGCTCCCTCCTGACCGACCATATCTCGGCCTTCGGCGACGCCATCCGCCAGGCGCGCGTGCGCAAACCTTTCCATGTGGATGCCTGGGTGGTCTTGCCCGACCATGCCCACGCGATGTGGACGCTGCCGCCGGGCGACCACGATTGCTCGAGCCGCTGGCGGGCCGTAAAAATCGCGTTTTCGAAAGCCCTGCGCAAGTCGCTCGTCACCAGTGCGCCGGACGGGACGATCTGGGAGCGCCAGTACCAGCAATTCCGGGTACAGGACGAAGTCGAGTATGCGGCGCTCATCGATTACATGCACACCAATCCGGTGCGGCATGGCTTGTGCCAGGGCGCGTGCGAGTGGCCGTGGTCGTCGCTGCACCGGTTCATCTCGTCGGGCTTCGAGGCGCCGGATGCAGGCGTGCTGCCGCCGTGGGCGCGCAGCTTCGTCCGGCCGGCTGCCGGGCCCGTGCAGTTTGGGATACCGGGCTGAGGCACACGCCTTCGTTAATACTGCAACGATGACCGTACGGTGGGCACTCCGTGCCCACGCGGTTACGTGCGTCCGCTTGATGCGTTAGCGGTGATTTACCGCTCGAAACGCCAAGCCAGGCCACAGCCCATCGCATGCTTTGCGAGCGATACATCCCCGCCATTGACTACGGAGACACACGTAACCGCGTGGGCACGGCGTGCCCACCGTACGGTCCAGGCCGGTAGTCATGTTCTTTGCTAACGACTCTCGCAATACAAAAAGGGTCCCGCAGGACCCTTTCACACACTAGGGGAACAGCCGTTTAGAAGCTGTACTTCGCGCCGACGGTCACGACGTCCGGCTTCGGACCGAAGTCCTGCTTCTTGCCGAAGCGTTCGTATTCGGCGATCAGCGCCACTTGCTGGTTGACGTTGTACTGCACGCCCAGCGCACCGTAGGCGCCGTTGTCGCTGACCTTGCGGTTCAGGCCGGCAGTTGCCGAACCTTCTTCGGCCTTGGTGTGGGTCACGCCCAGCTTGCCGTAGACACCAAACTTGTCGCTCAGCTGCTTGGTGGCCTTGCCGGCGATGTAGGCGTTGTAGCCGTCGACTTCGGTACGGGCGTTGGCGCCATTCAGGGTGTAGCTGCCGCCGGCCTTGCGGAAGTCGGTGTAGCCGGCTTCGACGCCGAAGTTCTCGTTCAGCTCGGCACCGCCGAAGATCTTGCCGGAGAAGCGATAGCCATCGTTGTCGTTCATGGTAGCGCCCGGCACGTTGTATTCACGGTCAGCGCCGGAGACGCCGACACCAACGTAAGGACGTGGGGTGATGGTCGATTGGGCTTGCGCGGCGGTCATGGTGGCGGCGCCTGCGATCAGTGCAAAAATCAGCTTTTTCATTGCGAATCCTTTTCAACGTATTGGTCTGGTTCGCCATTCATCTTGAATCGCGATGAGTCCAAGATAGCACTGGTCAAAAGGATAAGGCAGTGTGAATCCCGTAAGAACTGTAATCAAATGTAACATAACTGACCAAAGGTTCAGTTATTTTTGACGACAAATCGGCACATGAAGCCGTCAAATTACACGACGTACCTGAAGGTTAAATTTAGCCGCTCTCCTATGGTGCGTGCCGATTTATTGATGCCGTGAAGCCAGTTGCTCTGCAGCGTGCCGCTCATCAATAACAAACTGCCATCGTGCAAATCGAGCTTGAGCGTCCGTTTGTTGCGTTTATGCCGCAAAACGAAGCCGCGCGTGGCGCCATAGCTGAGCGAAGCAATGGCTGGCTCAGGACCCAGTTCCGGCTCGTCGTCGCTGTGCATGCCCATGCTGTCTCGTTCGTCGCGGTAATAGTTCAGCAGCACGCTGTTGAAGCGCAGCCCGCAAGCCTGCTCGACGGCGGCGCGGATCTCGGCCAGCAGCGCGGTCCATGGCAAGGGATCGAGGCGCAGGCCGGAATAGGTATAGCTGGCGTCGCCATACCAGGCGGTCAGGCGCGGTTGCAGGTGGCGTTTGCCGAAGAGGACGATGCTGTCTTGGCGCCAGGGCGTTTCGGCAATCAAACGCGCCAGGATGGCGGCGTTGGGATAGGGTAGCGGCAGCTGGGCCATCAGCGCCAGCGCGCCGTCTTCGATCGGGATCGGCGCCAGCGCGTGGGGAGAATCGAATAAATCCATGCGGCACTGTATCCCATTGCCGCTCGCTGTTGGTGGGTTCGAGAACCCACCCTACAAGCTCAGACGTAGGGTGGGTTCTCGAACCCACCGAACGAGCAACGATGACAACTCAGGCGTACGCCTCGGCCATGGTCATCACGCGCGGCGTGACGGCAATGCCCACATTCCCGAACAAGGTATCGATGGCGGCCAGGTTGGCACTGCATTCCTCGGCCTTCCAGCCCTTGAAGATGTCGGTGCCGTCTTTTTCGAAATGCAAATCGAGGACCTGGCCGCTGTCGCGGTGGGTGTAGCGCTTCTGGTAGCTGCCCTTGAAGCCGAGCTCGGCCAGGGCGGCGAGCACCGAATGCGGCGGATTGTCGGGGTCGGTGGCCAGGAAGACGCCATAGGTCTTGCCCGGCGGCTTGGCGGCGATGTCGACTTCGTAGATGCCCGGTGCCTTGGTCGTTGCGGTATTCTTCAAAAACAGCATGCTGCCTCCTGCGCCGAAACCGGCCCGGGCGCGACGCGCACCAGCCACCGTGTATTGACGAAATCAGCGGCAAGCTTATTGCCCTTTGAAAACTTTGTCGACGGATTGCTGCAATTAGCTTGCTCTACTGCATCAATAAACCAACAGTTGCGCCGGCGACCAAGGCGCCGCAGGCCAGCATGCCGAGCACGAAGCCGAGCTCGCGCTTGGCCGGATCGCGGTAATAGCCCAGCGCATACAGCACGCGCGCCACACACCACAGCATGCCGCCAGCCGCCGCCCACACGTCGCCCAGGTACCAGGCGCACAGCCACATCGGCACCAGCACCAGCGGCAACTGCTCGAGGGTATTCATTTGCACGCGCTGGCGGCTCTGGAAGTCTTCCGGCCCGTCCATCGACGGCGCCGGCACCTTGTAGCGCACGCGCGCCGCGCCAGCCATGACGCCGGTCCAGAAATACACACCCAACGCGGCCAGCGTGGCCCAGGCACTCAGATACATCGGTTCTCCATCCATTGAAAATCAGGGTTGGCCGCGCCGCTTGCGCTCGGCCAGTGCAGTCGTCGCCTCGACCAGGGCCGCGTACAGCTGCCCGGTCGGGCCATCCCAGTCCGACACCGCCGCCTGCTGGCGCGCCACGGTGGCGACATCGCCGCGCGCCACCGGGCCGCTGAGGGCAGCGGCCGGGCCGAGGCGGAACACGTTGGCCAGGGTTTCGCTGGCCAGCGGCCGCGCCAGCTCGCGCGCCACCGCTTCCGGCACGCCGGCCGCCACATAGGCGCGCAGCGCGGCGTCGAGCACCGTCACCAGGTAGTTCGCGGCGAACACCGAGGCGGCGTGGTAAACCGTCTTGGCGGCGGCGTCGATGTGCACGAGGCGCGCGCCGATGGCCTCGAAGGCCGGCGCCAGCAGCGCCAGCGCCGCGGCATCGCCCTCGACGCCGCACCAGGTGCCGGCAAACGCTGCAGCCACGCCTTCGGGGTCGGCAAAGCTGCGCACCGGGTGCACGCTGGCGACGGCGGTGCCCGGCGCCTGCAGTTCGCTCGAGGCCTTGGCGCCGCTGCAGTGGAAGACCACGGCGCCATCCAGCAGGCCGGCCGCGGCCAGCGCCGCGCAAGTGGGCGCGATGGCGTCGTCGCTTACGGCCAGCATCCACACCGCGGCAGGCCGCAGCTCGGCCAGGCCGGCCAGCGCACGGCCGGCGCCGATGAAGCCCACCGCGTCTTGCGCGCTGCCGATGGAGCGCGTCAGCACGTCCTGCACGCTGAAGACGCCATGCGCCGCGAACAGCCGGCCCAGCGTGCGGCCGACATGGCCGGCGCCGACGATGTTCAGCGTTGCCGGCATCAGAAACCGGCGCCGGGCTGGCCCAGGTAGTGCAGTTCGTCGGGGGTCGAGGCGCGGCCGAGGATGGGGTTACGGTGCGGGAAGCGGCCGAAGCGCGCGATCACGCCGCGGTGGCGGTGCGCATAGTCGAGCATCTCGGCAAAGCCGTCATGCTCGCTCGCCAGCTGGCTGAACAAATCGACCGCGCACTGCTGCATGCGCGCGTCCTCGGCGTGCTCGAAGGGCATGTAGACGAAGGCGCGCCCCTGCGGGTCGAGCGTGCGGTCGGCGCCGCTGTCGACCAGCTGCTGCGCGGCGGCCAGCGCCAGCGTGTCGCCGGCAAACGAGGCGGGCGTGTCGCGGTGGGCGTTGCGGGTGAACTGGTCGAGCAGCAGGATGCGCGCCAGCGTGCCTTCGGCGCCATGCTCGATGTCCCACTCGCGCAGGCCGCCGGCCACGGCCTGGGCAATCAGGGCGCCGAAGCGCTCGCGCACCTGGGCATCGAAGGCGGCATCCTTGCGGAACCATTCCATGCGCGCCTTGCCGTAATTGGCGTCGCTGCGCGGCAGGAACCAGAAATCGAGTACATCTTGAGGGCTCATGTCGGTGTATCCCATGCGTTGTTATTGTCCTTGCTAGTTGCGGGCGTGCGAGAGCTGGAAGCCCTCGACGCCTTCGAAGGCGGCCAGTTCGGCCGCCAGTTCAGTCAGGGTGGCGCGGTTATGGCGCGACAGGGCCAGCGCCACGAAGCGCCATTCCTGGTGCCCGCCGCTGCTGGCGATCGTCAGCGAGCTGCCGGCGATCTGGTAGCCGCGCTCGAGCGCCGCCGCGCGCAGCTCCTCTTCCTTGGGCAGGAAGTCGTTACGAAAGCGCAGCATCACCGCCACCGCGCGGCGCGAAGGCAGCAGCGCTTCCACCCGGTTCAGGTAGATCATGATCATGGCCGAGAAAAAGGCCAGGCCCATCGCCGACAAATAAAAGCCGACGCCGACCAGGATGCCGATCACCGAGGAACTCCAGATCGAGGCCGCCGTGGTCAGGCCGCTGATATTGAAGCCCTCGCGCATGATCACGCCGGCGCCCAGAAAGCCGATACCGGTGACCACGCCCTGCATCACGCGGGTCGGGTCGATCGGCGCGATGGCACCGCTGCCGCCGCCGTACCAGAACTCCGGATAGCCGCTGATGATGGTCAGCGCCGCCGAGGCCATGCACACCAGGCCATAGGTGCGCATGCCGGCCGCGCGGCCGTGGTAGGAACGCTCGTAGCCCACCATCAGGCCGAGCAGCAGCGCGCCGGCCAGGTGCAGCAGGATCACGCCATTCGTGGCGATCTCGGAAGGCGACCAGTAGGTGGCCAGCAGTTCGGACGTCGACATCGCGGTCTTTCGCTAGGCTGCGCGGGCAGCCAGGATTTCAGGGCTTCTTCTTGACCAGCTGCTTCTCGAAGGCGATATCGTTCTTGGTCATGCGCTTGACCTCCTGCGGGCCCAGGCCGTTCACGAAAGCGACGAAATCGTCCAGCTCCAGCGGCGCGCACAGCGGCGGCGCGCCGGGCGTTTCGGACAAGAAGAACAAGCCGTCTGCGGTGCGCGCCATCGAATAGCCGGTCTGGCCGGTGCGGCGTTTCAGGCGATCGACGGCGGCGCTGGCGCGGGTGGAACGGGCGGAGGCCATCAGATCGCCTCCGTGCGCAGTTCCAGCCAGGCGCGCGCGGCGCCCTCGACGTGCGGCAGCAGGCGCGCGCGTACCTCGGCGTGATAGGCGTTCAGCCAGTCCTTCTCGTGCGGCTGCAGCAAGGCGAGGTCGACGCAGCGCGTGTCGATCGGGCACAGGGTCAGCGTCTCGAAGCGCAGGAACTCGCCGAACTCGCCGCTCCCGGCGGATACGGCCAGCACCAGGTTCTCGATGCGGATGCCCCAGCGGCCTGGCTTGTAGATGCCCGGCTCGTTCGAGGTGATCATGCCCGGCTCGATGGCGGTGTGCGGGTCCGGTGCGGCCGAGGGCGAAATCACCTGCGGGCCTTCGTGCACGTTCATGAAGTAGCCGACGCCGTGGCCGGTGCCGTGGCCATAGTCCACGCCGGCGGCCCAGATCGGCGCGCGTGCGATCGCGTCCAGCATCGGCCCGCGGGTACCGCGCGGGAACTGGACCATCGACAGCGCCATCATGCCTTTCAGGACCAGGGTGAAGTCGCGCTTGTGGTCCGCGGTGATGGCGCCGACCGGGACCACGCGCGTGATGTCGGTGGTGCCGCCCAGGTACTGGCCGCCCGAGTCGATCAGCAGCAGGCCGTCGCCTTCGATGGTGGCGTGCGAGGCCGGCGTTGCGCGGTAGTGCATGATCGCGCCGTTGGCATTGAAGCCGGCAATCGTGCCGAAGCTCGGGCTGACGAAATGCGGACGGCGCGCACGCGCGGCCGTGATTTGCTCGTCGATGGTGAGTTCGGTAATCGGCGCGCGAGCCGGGTCGGCCAGGGTCGCTTCGAGCCACGAGAAGAAATCGCACAGCGCGGCGCCGTCCTGCTCCATGGTGGCGCGCACGTGGGCGGCTTCCGCGTCGGTCTTGCGCGACTTGGCAAAGGTGGTCGGGTTGATCGCCTCGACCACGCGTACCGATGCCGGCACGGCGGCGCGCATGCCGGCGGTGATGCGGCGCGGGTCGACCAGCAGGCTGCTGTTTTCCGGCAGCGCAGCCAGGGCCTCGGCGGCTTGCGCATACGGCGCCAGGCGCACGCCATCTTCCAGCAGGCGCGCGCGCAGTGCTTCCGACGCCTTGCCTTCGGCGACGAACAGGGTCGCGCCCTCGGGTTCGACCAGCGCGTGGGCCACGAACACCGGATTGAAGCTGACGTCCGCGCCGCGCAAATTGAACAGGTAGCCGATGTCGTCCAGCGTCGAGAGGAAGTGGCGCTCGGCGCCCAGCTTCGCCATCTCGGCGCGGGTGGCGGCCAGTTTATCGGCGCGCGACACCGTCGCATGCGGCGCCGCGTGTTCGTACAGCGCGTCCGCAGGCAGGCCGGGGCGCGCGCTCCAGATCTCGTCGAGCAGGTCGATGTCGGTGCGCAGCACGACGCCGCGCGCCTTCAGGGCCTCGCCCAGCAAACGCGCCACGGCCAGGCCGAGCACGCGCGCATCCACCGCCACCGTCTGGCCGGGCTGCATGTTGGCGGCCAGCCAGTCGATGTGCAGCAGGCTGGCGCCCGACGGGATCTTCATCAGCTTGATCTCGCTGCCGGCCAGTTCGGTCTCGGCCTGCGTGTAGTAGCGGCCATCGGTCCAGACGCCCGCGACATCGGCGGTGGCGATGAAAGTGCCGACCGAGCCGGTGAAGCCGGACAGCCATTCGCGGCCCTGCCAGCGGCCCGGCAGGTATTCGGACAGGTGGGGATCGCTCGACGGCACGATGTAGGCGTCGATACCGTGGCGCGCCATGGTGGCGCGCAGCTGGGCCAGGCGCGCGTCGCGCTGGACATGGAAGTCAGAGGTGTACATGGCTTGCTGGGATGTTATTCAAGCCACGTATGATACGCCGCAAACAGGGACAATGGCGCAGGCGAATCTTGCGCTCAAACATCAAAACGATTCCACGCCCGCCCCGGCGCGCTAAACTGGCGGGACAAACCGACAACAGGCCGCGCAAGCGATGCCGCCACAGGAGACCCAGCATGGATTTCGAAGCCGCCAAGACACTCTGCCGCAGCTTTCCCGGCGTGACCGAGGACATCAAATGGGGCGACGACCTCGTGTTCTCGGTCGGGGAAAAAATGTTCGCCGTGACCAGCAATACGGCGCCGGCGCAGGCGATGAGCTTCAAGGCCGAGGACGAGCGCTTCCTGGAGCTGACCGACCGCCCCGGCATCGTCCCGGCGCCCTATTTGGCGCGTGCGAAATGGGTGCGGGTGGAGGCCGGCGCCAGCCTTGGGGACGAGGAAGCGGCCGCACTGCTGCGCCGTGCCTACGAGCTCGTGTTTGCGAAGCTGACGAAAAAACTGCAGCGCGAAATCAGCCCGCCAAGCGCGTCTTGACGGCCTTGCCAACTGAACTTCGCCGCGACGCCAATTGCCGCATAATTCATCGGTAACTCATTAGATAAATTAATCATCGGAATGACCATGCAAGACTACCACCACGCCCGTGCCCGCGCCCTGCTTGCCAATGCGCGCCAGATCGTCAGCCCCGAAGCCGTGCAAGACGCCGTGCGCCAGGTGGCCGACGTGCTCAACGCCCGCTTCGGCGCGCCCGACAGCACCAGCTTCCCGCTGGTGCTGGGCGTGATGGGCGGCGCCGTCGTCTTTACTGGCACCCTGCTGCCGCAACTCGACTTCCCGCTCGAGTTCGACTACATCCACGTCAGCCGTTATGGCGACGATGACCGCGGCGGGCAAGTGGTGTGGAAAGTCATCCCGCGCCAGGATGTGACGGGCAAGACCATCGTGGTGGTCGACGACATCCTCGACGAAGGCGAGACCCTGGCGCATGTGAAGCAGCGCCTGCTCGACATGGGTGCGGCCGAGGTGATCGTCGCCGTGTTCGCCGATAAGAACATCGGCCGTTCGAAGCCGATCCAGGCGGACATCATCGGTCTCACGCTGCCGAACGAATTCGTGGTTGGTTTCGGGATGGACGTGTATGGCTACTGGCGCAACTTGCCGGGCCTGTGGTCGATCAACGTGGCCGATTTGAGCGTGGAACCGGAACCGGCGTTTCCGGTGCCGGATGCGAAACCTACCGCCTAGCCCGCGGCGGTGAAAACGTACGGTGGGGTGTTTGAGGCTGGGGGCCTCAAACACGAAGTGCCCACGCGGATAGTGATGCCGTGTTGGCTCGGTTTGGATGTTACGGCATGCCCGGTCACACGGTATCGAGATGCATGCCACGCGGCTCCAACACCGCCAACATGATGCCAATGTCCGCGTGGGCACGGAGTGCCCACCGTACGTTAGCGGCGGCTAACGCAAAGGGCCAATGTCTACGGCTTTACCGCAACGCCAGGCGCGCGCGTGCCGCGTCGTATTCCTGCTTCAGGCGCGCCACCATCTCGGCGGTGGTCGGCACGTCGTCCATCAGGCCCACGCCCTGGCCTGCGCCCCAGATGTCGCGCCAGGCCTTGGCCTTCGAGCTGCCGTCGCCGAAGCTCATCTTGCTCTTGTCCGATTCCGGCAGCGCGTCCGGGTCCAGGCCCGCGTTGACGATCGATTTCTTCAGGTAGTTGCCGTGCACGCCGGTGAACAGGTTGGTGTACACCACGTCGGCCGCGCTCGACTCGACGATGGCGTCGCGGTAGTCGTCGCTGACATTCGATTCCTGGGTCGCCAGCCAGCGCGAGCCGATGTAGGCGAAGTCGGCGCCCATGGCCTGGGCCGCGAGGATGGCGTCGCCGGTGGCGATCGAGCCGGACAGCGCGAGCGGGCCCTTGAAGAACTTGCGCACCTCGCCCACCAGCGCGAACGGCGACAGGGCGCCGGCATGGCCGCCGGCGCCGGCCGCGACCAGGATCAGGCCGTCGACGCCCGCTTCCAGCGCCTTGTGCGCGTGGCGGATCGAGACCACGTCGTGCAGCACGATGCCGCCGTAGCTGTGCACGGCGTCCAGCATTTCCTTCGGCGGCGCGCGCAGCGAGGAAATGATGATCGGCACCTGGTGCTTGACGCAGACTTCGACGTCGTGCTCAAGGCGCGCGTTCGAGGCGTGCACGATCTGGTTGACGGCGATCGGGCCGACGATGGCCTCGGGATTGGCTGCCTTGTACTCGGCCAGCTCGCGCTGCAGGTCGGTCAGCCAGGTGTCGAGCAGTTCGGCCGGGCGCGCGTTCAGCGCCGGGAAGGAACCGACGATGCCGGCCTTGCACTGGGCGGCGACCAGGGCCGGACCGCTGGCAATGAACATCGGCGAGGCGATGACGGGAAGGGACAGGTTTTGCAGTACGGTAGGCAGCGACATGGGGCAGCTCTCGGCTAGGTTGATCGGACCAACTAATCGATTATAGTGTTATAAAAGCACGGTCGTGCTAGATTTTTGGCTCTAAATGGGCGCATTGCTCAGTTATCGAGCAGCCAGGGGCCGTCGATGCGGGCGGCGCCGGCGCGGACCAGGGCAGCCGTGGCCCATGTGGCGAGGGCATGCCAGGATCGTGTTCGGCATCGCCGGCAGGCGAGCGTTCGTTGGACGCGTGGACGGCAGAGCCGTCCACGCGTCCAGCCAGCTCCAGCGCAGCCGCAACAACCGGTATCGACGCCAGCAGCAACGGCAGCTCGGCCAACGCAAGTCTCTTCCGCTCCAGCAGCAAGAACTTCAGCAGCACCTTCACCGCATTCTCGGCATTCCGGCGCGGATCGGACGACAAATAATCCAGCCGCGAATACGCCCGCGCCAGCGCCCCCGGCACATCGTCGAACACCCGCCCATGCCCCGGCACCACCACCCGCGCATCAAGCGTGGCGATCAAGTCCAGCGTCGCCCGCGTCTCCTCGAAACCCGGCTCCCCCGCCAGCTCGGGAAAGATCACCCCGAACCCGTTCTCCCACAAGGCATCCCCCGCGATCAACACGCCCTCCTGCGCGCAAAACAGCAGCAGCGCATGCGGATCGTGCCCCGGCGCGCCCAGCACCTGCCAGGTCAAGCCGCCGAGGAGCAAATCGTCGCCCGGCGCCAGCAGCGCGTCGAAACCGAAGCGCGGACATTCTTGTCCGGTTGCGCGGTAGCTCAGCGCATCCTCGTCCCAGGCCGCCACCTTGCCTGCTTCCGCCGCCGGAATCGCCGTGTGGCAGCCATACGCCGCCTGCAGCGCCGCGTTGCCGCCGCAGTGGTCGGAATGCAGGTGGGTATTGAGCAGGCGCTCGAGCGGCCGCTCGCCGAGGGCATGGCGCAGCAGCGCCAGCGTTTGCGGCGCATGCGTCACGTAGCCGCTGTCGACCAGCGCGGTGTCCTCGCCCGTGAAAAGGATGTTGTTGGCCGATAGCCAGCCGCGCTCGAACACCTGCATGCAGGCGGGCAGGCACGGCGGCATGTCAGCCGAAATCCAGTTCCGATTCGCGGCGGCGGATTTCCTTCCACACGGCGCGCTTGTAGTCGTCGTCGGATTTGCTCCAGGCGATGATCTCGTCGATGGTGCGCATGCAGCCTTCGCACAGGCCGGTCTGCTTGTTCATCTTGCACAGGCTGATGCAGGGCGAGGGCACCGGCGTCTGCAGCTCGGGATGCGACAAGGTAGTCATACGGGAGCTCCCGCGCTCTTGCGCGCCACGCGGGCGTTAAAGCGCTGCGGATCGATCACGCAGCGTTCGTGCCTGCCTTCGCAGATGCGCTCGACCTCGTCCCAGGCCTCGACCTTGAACGACACGCGCTGGCCCTCGACCTCGGTGACTTCGCCGCGGATGGTGAGGGTCATGCCGGGCGGGGTCGGCGCCAGGTGCCGGAAATCGACCAGGGTGCCCAGGCTTTGCTCGTTCGGCCAGTCGAGGTAGGGCAGCATGCCGTTCACGCAGGCGAGCTCCATCATGCCGACCAGGTAGCCGGTGGCCAGCACGTCGGGCATGTCGCGGCAAAAGGCGGTGTCGTGGTAGAGCTGGGGCACGGTGGCGCGCGGCGGCACCGTGTAGCGCCATTCGAAGCGCAGGCCGGGTTGCAGTTCAGGACTCATGGCCGGAGAGATTACCCGATCCAATCGAATTCCGCTTGACCTTTCGGTCGAGGGGCGTAGACTTGCCATCCAATGACCATCCACATGGATGGTAATCAGATGGTTTTTGAATCAAGCGGTGAAAGGCAGGTGTAAGGATGCGCAGCGACATTGTCAGCAACAGCGAGCCGAAAACGAAGATCGCGGACTCGGAAAAGATCACGATCAACCTCGGCATGATCGACCTCGGCCAGATCGACTTGCTGGTCAGCGAGGGGTTTTATAGCAACCGCACCGACCTGATCCGCACCGCGATCCGCAACCAGCTCGCCACCCACGCCGACGTGGTGCGGCAAACCGTGGCACGGCGCAGCCTGGTGCTGGGCATGCACCATTATTCGCGCGCCGACCTCGAAGCGGCGCAGGCAGCGGGCATCCGCCTGCAGATCCAGGTGCTGGGCATGGCCAGCATCGCCGGCGACGTGCCGGTGGAACTGGCGCTGGCCACCATCGAATCGATCACGGTGCTCGGCGTGCTGCATGCGAGCACCGCACTGAAGACAGCACTGGCAGAGCGCATACGTTAAGCGCACAAAGGAAGCCACATGAAATTGAATACCAAGCTGTTCGCGCAGATGCGCGCAACAACCCGCAAGATGATGCGGCACCAGCCGGTGGACACGGGCAAGGTGATCCAGGACGCGCTGAAGAACGCCTCGGCCATGACCCAGGCCGCCCAGGCGCAGATGCGCAATCTGTCGCAGCTGCAGCCGGGCGCCGCGAAAACCGACATGCACGACATGCTGGCCGGACTGAGCCGGGGCTTCGGGAGCGGCGCCGCCGCCAACGGGCCCGTGGAAGCCCTGCCCGGCAGCTTCAGCGAAGGCAGCCACACCAACGCGGCCGGCACCCGCAGCTACAAGCTCTACGTCCCGAGCAGCTATACCGGCCAGCCCGCGCCGCTGGTGGTGATGCTGCACGGCTGCACCCAGGACCCGGACGACTTCGCCCGCGGCACGCGCATGAATCTGCTGGCCGAGGAGATGGGCTGCCTGGTGGTGTATCCAGCGCAGTCGCGCCAGGCGAATGCCTCGCGCTGCTGGAACTGGTTCAACAACGTCGACCAGCAGCGCGGCCAGGGCGAGCCGTCTATCATCGCCGGCATCACGCGCCAGGTCATGCAGGAATACGCGGTCGACCCTGGCCAAGTGTACGTGGCCGGGCTGTCGGCCGGCGGCGCGATGGCCACCATCATGGGCACGCTCTACCCCGAGCTGTATGCGGCGGTGGGCGTGCACTCGGGCCTGCCCTTCGCCTCGGCGCACGATTTGCCGTCGGCGCTGGCGGCCATGAAGGGCGACTTCCAGCGCCGCCAGCAGGCCGGCAAGCCGATCCCGATCATCGTCTTCCATGGCGACCAGGACAAGACCGTGCACCCGGCCAACGGCGACCAGCTGATGGTGCATGCGCGCGACAACACCGATGCCATGGCGGTCGAACCCGGCCACGTGCCCGACGGCCACGCCTTTACCCGCACCACGCACAAGCGCGCCGACGGCAAGGTGCATGCCGAGCACTGGGTGATCCACGGCGCCGGCCACGCCTGGTCGGGCGGCAGCGCGCATGGCAGCTATACCGATGGCAAGGGGCCGGATGCGAGCAGGGAGATGTTGCGGTTCTTTACGACCGAGAGGTGATGGGGCGTTAAAACGGACATTTCTGCTTTGCTGGCGTGAATTTGTGAAAAAAACGCCAGGGCCAGGGATACGGCCATCCGGCGCATCGTCGAAGACAGTACGAGCGTACGGCGAGACGATGCAACGCAGCCATGGCGATTATTCACACGCTCGTAGGGTGGGCACTTGTGCCCACGCGGTTCCACGGGTGCCTCTCGGCATGCGTTTCCACCATCACACGCCGCACCGCGTGGGCACGAGTGCCCACCCTACTTGTCGATATGCGCCTTCAGGCAGGTTGGGCACCAGCACGCGGTATCCACGGTTGTGTCCGTTTCGCTACCGGGACCATCCGGCCGTGGAACGGGCACCACCGGCGGCAATTGCGTGCACCAGCACGGGCCGTCGCCGCCATCGACCATGGCGCAGCCGAAGCTGGCGCCGCAACGCTTGCAAATGCTCATCGCGCACGCTCGCGACAGGGTTCTTGTGTCATGTGTAATATCGTCAAAGCATACATCGGCGGCCATCCGAGGCCGGTCAGACCATAAAATACAACAAGACCGCCATATAATGCCTGCAGGGGTGGGCATGTTGCCTGTAAAATCTCCGCCACTTTTATCTCGGACTCTCCATGAACGCTCAGTTGACCAGCCTGAAGACCGCGGACCAATCGAGTGACCTGACTGCGGTCTCGCCGCAGATCAAGGCACAGATCCTGGCCGAGGCCCTGCCTTACATCCGTAATTTCCACGGCAAGACCATCGTCATCAAATACGGCGGCAACGCCATGACCGACGAACGCCTGAAACACGGCTTCGCACGCGACGTGATCCTGCTGAAACTGGTCGGCATGAACCCGGTCGTGGTGCATGGCGGCGGTCCGCAGATCGACAACGCGCTGAAAAAAATCGGCAAGCAAGGCACCTTCGTGCAAGGCATGCGCATCACCGACGAAGAAACCATGGAAGTGGTCGAGTGGGTGCTGGGCGGCGAAGTGCAGCAGGACATCGTCATGCTGATCAACCACTACGGCGGCCAGGCAGTCGGCCTGACCGGCAAGGACGGCGGCCTGATCCGCGCACGGCGCATGGCCATGCCGGACAAGGAAAAACCAGGCGAATTCCTCGACATCGGTTTCGTCGGCGAGATCGAAGCCATCAATCCGGCAGTCGTGAAAGCGCTGCAGGACGACGCCTTCATCCCGATCATTTCGCCGATCGGCTTCGGCCAGGACGGCCAGGCCTACAACATCAACGCCGACGTCGTCGCCGGCAAGATCGCGGAAATCCTGAAAGCCGAAAAGCTGATCATGATGACCAACATCGCCGGCGTGCAGGACAAGTCGGGCAACCTGGTGACCGACCTGTCGGCGCGCGAGATCGACGAGATGTTCGCGGACGGTACGATTTCCGGCGGCATGCTGCCAAAGATCTCGTCGGCACTCGATGCAGCCAAGTCGGGCGTCAATACCGTGCACATCATCGATGGCCGCATCGAACACTCTTTGTTGCTGGAAGTCTTGACCGAACAGGCGTTTGGCACTATGATCCGGTCGCACTAAGAGATTCGGCGCTTGGGATTCATTCCCGGCCGTTTCGTCAAGGCGGGCCTTGCCCGCCGTGACTGCACTCTCGGTGCGTCTGCATTACTTCTACCCGCCCTTGTAGCTCAGTGGTAGAGCACTCCCTTGGTAAGGGAGAGGCCACGTGTTCAATCCACGTCAAGGGCACCACCTCCCCGGCAGCACCCTTCCCGCAGTTTCTCAGTACACCCGCTCGACCTTCATCCCGCGTTCGCGCAGCAGCTCCGGCACGCCACGTTTGCCCAGCAGGTGCAGCAGACCCACCGCCGCCACCGCATTGTTCTCGCGCTTGATCATCGCCGCCAGCTTCTCGGCCATCGGCCCATTGCGCTCATCCAGGACCACCTCGCGCGTAAACTTGGCCACCAGGCTGTCGTCGGTCTCGATGCGTTTGGCGATGCGGTCCAGCCCTGCCTGGTCGGCACGCTCGTAGGCATCGAACAGTTCGCGCGCCTCGCGCAGCTGCTGGCCCGAGGCCATGTGCTCCAGCGTTTCTTCCAGCATCTTCCATTGCATGTCGATCGGCAGGCGGTCCAGCAGCGCCGCCTGGAACTGCACCGTTTCCAGTTCCAGGATCGGGGTCCTGCCGCGCACCTGGCCGGCCAGATGTGCGTCCACGCCGAGCGTGGGGTCGACGCCGAGCTTGGCGAGGTCGGCAATCGCCAGCAGCGTGGTCAGCATCCAGGGTTTCAGCTGCGCCACCGCGGCGGGGTCGATGCCTTGCGCCTTCAGCGCGGCCTCGATGCGCGCGCGGCGTTCCGGCGCCAGGCCGGCGTAACCGGGGCTGCCGGCTGTGAACAGGCCGTGCTGCATGAAGGCGGCTGCCACCGCCTGCGGGTCGCGCGTCGCATCGACTTCCAGCGCCAGCGTGGGCGCGGCCGCCACGGCGTCGCGGATGCGCGGCTCGAGCGGGTAGTAAGCTGGTTTGCCGGCGTGGATGGTGCCGTACAGGTAAAGCGTGTGTTCCTTGTCGCTCACCTTGAACAGCACACCGCGCTCGGCGGCCATCGCCTGGCTGGCCAGCAGGAATAGGCCTAGGAACAGGCCCAGGAACAGGCTGCGGAACACCACTATAATCGGACCTTGCATTCTTTTTCTCCTTGTTAAAAATCTTGCCAAATATTAAGCCTTCTTCGCTCGTCTGGCTGTTTGATCTTGACAACACCCTGCATGATGCTTCTCACGCCATCTTCCCGGCGATCAGCGCCAACATGAACCTGTACATCGCGCGCGTGTTGAGCAATGGTGGCGCCAACGCCGTCACGCAGGCCCAGATCGATGCCGCCCGCCTCGGCTACTGGAAGCGCTACGGCGCCACCCTGCTCGGCATGATGCGCCACCACGACGTGCGCGCCGCCGACTTCCTGCGCGAGACCCACGACATCGGCGACCTGCGCGCGATGATGCGCGCCGAGACCGGCCTCGGGCGCCTGCTGCAGCGCCTCCCGGGCCGCAAGATCCTGCTCACGAATGCGCCGCTCGATTACTCGACCCAGGTGATGCGCCACCTGAACCTGGGCCGCCACTTCACGCGCCACATCGCCATCGAACAAATGCAGGTGCACCGCCAGTTGCGCCCCAAGCCTTCGAAGCTGATGCTGCAACGGGTATTGCGGCGCCACGGCGTGGCCGCGCGCGACTGCATCCTGGTCGAGGACACGCTGGCCAACCTGAAGACCGCCAAGCAGCTCGGCGTGCGCACGGTGTGGGTCACGGGCTACCTGCGCCACGCCGAGCGCAGCACGCTGGCCAATGCCCGGCCGCGGCGGCTGATTCGCCCCACGTACGTCGATGTCAAAGTAAAATCCGTGCGCAAGCTGCCGAAGCAGCTGCACCGTCTACGCTAACCACTTTCAACGGAACCCATGGCAAGTACCAAGCCGGGCCAGCGCAAGCTGCAAATCCTCCAGGCCCTGGCCGCGATGCTCGAGCATCCGAAGGGCGAGAAGATCACCACCGCCGCCCTGGCGGCGCGCCTGTCCGTCTCGGAAGCGGCGCTGTACCGGCACTTCGCCAGCAAGGCCCAGATGTTCGAGGGCCTGATCGAGTTCATCGAGACCAGCGTATTCGGCGTCATCAACCAGATCGTCGAGCAGGAAGAAAACGGCGTCGACCAGGCCCATGCGATCCTGCAGATGCTGCTGGCCTTCGCCGCCAACAATCCCGGCATGACGCGCGTGCTGATCGGCGACGCATTAGTGAACGAAGACGAGCGCCTGCAGCTGCGCATGAACGCCTTCTACGACCGCGTCGAGCTGGCCTGCAAGGGCGCCTTGCGCCTGGCCGTTACGCAAGGCCATGGCGCCGAAGCGGACGTCGCCGCGCGCGCCAGCCTGCTGGTGAGCTACGTCACCGGCCGCTGGCACCGCTATGCCAAGAGCGGCTTCCGCCAGCATCCCGCCGATGGCAGCGGCGTACAATTGTCGCTCCTGCTGGCAGCCTGACGCTTCCATGAACCCGACAGTCTTTGCATTGCTCGACGATGCGAGCCCGGACGGGCAGGCGCATGCCCAGTCGCGCCTGTACAGCGGACACCTCGGCACCCTGGTCTGCATGGATGCCGCCGGCTGGCACGGCGTGCTGGCGCAAATGCAGGCGGCGCTGGCGCGCGGCCAGTACGCCGTGCCGGTGCTCAGCTATGAACTCGGCGCCCATTTGCTCGGCATCCCCGCCAAGTCGCTGGGCGATGCGCCGCTGGCCCAGGTGCTGCTGTTCGAACGCTGCGAGCGCATGACGGCGCAGCAGGCCGCAAGCTGGGTCGCCACCCGCGCGACCGATACCAACCCGGCCGGGATTGCGGCGATCGAAGCGAACGTCGACGAAGGCCAGTTCGTGGCCGCCATCGCGCGCATCCGCGACTACATCGCCGCCGGCGACACCTACCAGGTGAACTACACCTACCGCCTGCGCTTCGACGCCTTCGGCTCGGTGTTCGCCTTGTACGAGCGCCTGCGCGCGCGCCAGCCGGTGCCTTACGGCGCCTTGATCGGCCTGCCGGACGGCGGCGCCCTGCTCTCCTTCTCGCCCGAGCTGTTCGTGCGCCACGAAGCCGGCACCTTGCTGGCGCGGCCGATGAAGGGCACGGCGCCAGCCAGCGACGACCCGGAGCTTGACGCCCGCCGCGCCGCCGACCTGGCGCTCGACACCAAGAACCGCGCCGAGAACCTGATGATCGTCGACCTGCTGCGCAACGACCTCGGACGCGTGGCGCAGACCGGGACCGTGGCGGTGCCCAAGCTGTTCGAGGTCACGCGCTTCGGCGCCGTGCTGCAAATGACCTCCACGGTGCAGGCCAGGCTGCGCGCCGACACGACGCTGGCCGACCTGTTCGCCGCGCTCTACCCCTGCGGCTCGATCACCGGCGCGCCGAAACGCCGCACCATGGAAATCATCGACGAGCTGGAACCGGACCCGCGCGGCGTGTACACCGGCGCGATCGGCTGGTTCGATCCGCCTGCCGGTGGCCAGGCTTTCGGTGACTTCTGCCTGTCGGTGCCGATCCGCACCCTGGCCCTCGGCCCTGGCGAGGGCATGCGGTGCGGCGAACTCGGGGTCGGCGCCGGTATCGTGTACGACAGCGATCCGCGAGGCGAATACGCCGAGTGCCGATTGAAGGCGCGCTTCCTCACCGGCTTGCAGAACGACGTCGAGATCTTCGAGACCATCAAGGCCTCGTGGAGCGACGGCCCGCGCCACCTGGACGAACACCTGGCGCGCATCGCGGCATCCTGCGCTTACTTCGGCCGGGCCTTCGACATCGACGCCGCGCGCAAGCGGGTGGTCGACGCCTGCCTGGGCCTGGCGCACGAAGGCGTGTTCCGCCTGCGCCTGGCCAGCGGGGCCGACGGCCAGCTGGCCTTGACGTCGGCCCCGCTGGCGCCGCTGCACGAGCCGGTGCGCGTGATCCTGGCCGACAGCACGGTCGATTCAGGCGACGTCTTCCTGCGGCATAAAACCTCGGTACGCCAGCGCTACGACGCGGCCTGGCGCGCGGCCGAGGCGCAAGGCGCCTTCGACGCCCTGTTCTTCAACGAGCGCGGGGAATTGACGGAAGGGGGGCGCAGCAATGTGTTCGTGCGCATCGGCGGGCAGTGGATCACGCCGCCGCTGGCCTGTGGCGTGCTGCCGGGGGTAACACGCGCGGTGATCCTGCAGGCGCCGGCCTGGCAGGCGGTCGAGGGCATCGTCACGCGCGCGATGCTGGAAGAGGCCGAGGGCATCATGGTCTGCAATGCCCTGCGCGGTCCGATGCTGGCGGTGCTCGATCAGAAGCGGTAGCCGACACCCACGCCGAACAGCACCGGATCGACCTTCACCTTGCTGGCGCGCGCGCCGCCCACGTACACATCGCTACGGATCTGTACCTTCTTGACATCGACGTTGAGCGACCAGTTGCGGTCGAGCTTGACGTCGAAGCCGGCCTGCAGCGCGCCGCCCCAGCTGTCGTTTTCCAGGTCGCCGGCGCCACCCAGCAGGCGCACCTTGGAGATGCGCGTGTAGTTCACGCCCGCGCCGACGTAGGGGCTGAAGGTGTTTTCAGGGGCGAAGTGATACTGCAACGTGAGCGTGGGCGGCAGGTGCTTGAAGCTGCCGATCTTCGCGCCGTCCAGGCTGACCTCGTGCTTCTGCGGATAGGTGAGGATCAGTTCGGCCGCGATGTTCGGGGTCAGGAAATAGCTGACATCGAGTTCGGGGATGGTCTTGCTCTCGACGCGGATCAGGTTCGCCGCGCCGACGCCGCCCACGGGGTCGGACTTGTTGGCGGTGTCGATGTGCACCGCACGGGCGCGCACCAGCCAGGGGGATTCTTGCGCCATGACGGCGCCGCTTGCCAGACCCAGGACGGCTGCCAGCAGTTTGATACTGAACTTCTTCATTTTTCTTACCTCATCGTGTTGTCGTTGTGTGATGAGGTAAGTCTATTGATGCGTCGCAACAAAATCGTTGATGCAAATCAAAAAACGCGTAGGGTGGGCACCCTGTGCCCACGCGTGAAAGGTGAACATTGTTGGCCTGTTTTCTGCGCCAACACCATGCACACGTCACGCGTGGGCACGGAGTGCCCACCCTACGTTGCACCTATACCGTTACAACGCCGCTTCGATCTTGCTCACCAGCGCCGCATCTTCCGGCGCGACCTTGCTCGGGAAATGCTCGATCACCTTGCCGTCGCGCCCGATCAGGTACTTGGTGAAGTTCCACTTCGGTTCCTTGCCGGTCTGCTTGGCCAGGCTGGCGTGCAGCGGATTGGCGTTCGGGCCCGACACCACGGTGGTCGCGAACATCGGGAATTTCACGCCATAGGTGTTGTAGCAAAGGTCGGCGATTTCCTTGGCGCTGGCCGATTCCTGCTTGAAGTCGTTCGACGGGAAGCCCAGCACCACCAGGCCACGCGCGGCGTATTTCGCGTTCAGCTTTTCCAGGCCTTCGTACTGCTTGGTGTAGCCGCAGTAGCTGGCCGTGTTCACCACCAGTACCACCTTGCCGGCGTACTGGCACAGGTCCTGGGGCGCTTCGTCCTGCAGGCGCTTGAAGCTTTGCTTGAGCAAGGCCGGGCAGGATGCCGGCGCAGGATTGGCGGCCGGCGCCGCGGCGCGTGCCGGTGCGGCCGGGGTCTGCGCCATGGCGGAGAACGATGCGGCGGCCAGGCCGAGGGAAAGGCAGAGGGAAGCGGATTTCAGCATGATGGTCTCAGGTGTTGAGCGAGCGGTGTTCGATTTTCAGGCAGTGGTTCATCACCACGTCGAGGCCGGCGGCGCGCGCCAGGTCGGCGGCGGCCTGGTTCTCGATGTCGAGCTGCATCCACAGGCAGCCGGCGCGGATCGCGATGGCGTCGCGCGCCAGCGGGGGAATGTCTTCGGACTTGCGGAAGCAGTCGACGATGTCGATGCGCGTACCGCTGGCGGCCAGCGCGTCGGCGGCTGCCTGCAAGTCGGCATGCACGCGCTCGCCCAGGATCTCCTGGCCTTCGTAGGCCGGGTTCACGGGAACGATGCGGTAGCCCTGCTGCTGCAGGTACTCGGCCACGCCGTAACTGGCGCGCTCGGGCTTGTTCGACAGGCCGACGACGGCGATCGTCTTGCTGTCCTTCAGGATCTGGGCAATGGTTCTCATGGTGTGATGGAGGCAGGTGTTGGCGCTAGCTTAACAGGAAAGCAGCGGCCTTCGCGAGCACGCTTGCACAGCCGTTGCACAGCCGTTGCACAAGGCGCCCCGCCTGTGGAAAGATGGCGTGTTTTCCACAGCGAGCCTATCCCATGCCCTTCCGCCTGCACGCCACACGCACCCTCGCCCTGCTCGCCATCGCCCTGGCCTGCGCCAGCTGCGCCGTGCAGCCACCCGCCGTTCCCCAGCCGCAAATCGTGCCGGTCGCCGCCTGGGGCGGCACCCCGGCCGACGCCGCCCGCGCGCGCCGGCACACCATCACCCACATCACCCTGCACCACCAGGGCGAGACCTTCAAGCCCGGCACCGACGTGCAGCGCTACCTGCGCAACCTGCAAACCTGGTCGCGCAACACCAAGGGCTGGCTCGACATCCCCTACCACTATGTGATCGACCTTGAAGGCCGCACCTGGGCCGCGCGCGACATCGCCTATGCCGGCGATACCAACACCGAGTACGACCCGACAGGCCATGCGCTGATCGAAGTGGTCGGTAATTTCGAGGAAGTCGAGCCGAACCAGGCCCAGCTCGACGCCGTGGTGGCGCTGATGGCGAGCCTCGCGGCGCAGTACAAGGTACCGGTCGAACGCATCGCCAGCCACCGCGACCACTCCGACAAGACCGTCTGCCCCGGCGCCAACTTGTACCGCTACGTGCAGAGCGGGTACTTTCGCGAGCAGGTGGCGGCCAGGCTCGCCGCCCAGTAAGCCTTACAGGCGCGGCGCCTTGATCTGCTGGCCGTTCTGGTGCAGCACCAGCTGGCTGCTGTCGGCGCCGTCGAAGCGCACCTCGGCATCGACCGCACGCGCGAAGAACACGGTGTCGCTGGCCGCGAAGATCTCGAGCTTGCCCTGCCCCGTCGCCTGGGCAAAGTAACGGTCGCCATCGCGGCTCAGTTCGAGGATGAAGCCCGGCGCCAGCTGGTAGCGGCCGACGCGCTTGTCGTAGGCGTCGTTGGCGATCTTGATGGCCGTGCGTGCGGCCGGCGCATCGCCGATGCGCGGCTGCTCCATCTTCTTGCCGTCGAAGTACTGGTTCACGCCGGTGGCCTGGCCCTTGCCGTCCACGACGAACTCGAAATGGTCGTACCCGTCCGGCAGGTAGAAACCGTTCTGCGAAAAGGCTTTCAGGCGTATCGGCGAGCGGCCGCTGCGCTGCATGACCAGTACCTCGCCCTCGCGCCGGAAGCTGCGCGTGACGCCCTTCTCGACTTCGTAGACGCCCACATAACGGTCGAGCGTGGCCGCATCCAGCGCGATTTCCTTGAACTCGCGGAAGGGCTTGCCGATGGCGAGGGCCGCCGCCTTGCTCGCCACCACGCCGGGATTGGCCAGGCCGCCGTCGGCATTGCCCAGCACCGCGACGAACACCTTTTGTTCGGGCAGGCGCAGCGCATAGGTGGAAAAGCCGTTGATGCCGCCGCCGTGCGACACCTGCGGTGCACCCTGCAGCGTGCCCACTTGCCAGCCGTAGCCATAGCCGGTCGACTTGCCGTCGGCCAGCGTGTAGGGCGTGAAGGCGCGCTTCCAGCTGGCCGGCTTGAGCAGCTTGCCCTGCGAAACGGCGGCATCCCAGCGCGCCAGGTCGTCGACCGTGGACACCAGCGAACCGGCCGCATACGGTTGGGTCATGCTCAGGGGAGCGCTGTGCTCGAAGCCGTTCGCGCCTTGCGAGTGGCCGGCCGCGTGCGGCGTCTTGCTGCGCTCGTAGCCTTCGTAGGCTGTGTCCTTCATCCCCAGCGGCACGAAGATGCGCTGCTCGACGAACTTCGCATACGGCATGCCCGACACTTTCTCGATGATGGCGCCGAGCAGGAAGTAGCCGGAGTTGTTATAGCGGTAGGCCGTGCCGGGCTCGAAGTCGAGCGGGGCGTTCTTGAACGAGTCGATCATCTGCGCCGGCGTCATGTCGCGCCCCATGGTCAGCGGGTAGTCCTGGCGGCTGGTATAGCTGGCGATGCCCGAGGTATGGGTCAGCAGGTGCTCGACCGTGATCTTCTTGCCCTTGGTCGGATAGTCGGGGAAGAAGCGCGTGATGTCGTCGCCCAGCGCCAGCTTGCCTTCGTCCGCCAGCAGCAGGATGGCCACCGCCGTGAACTGCTTGGTGATCGAGCCGAGGCGCAGCACCATGCCAGGGTCCATCGGCTTCATGCCGGCCGTGTCGGCGATGCCGTAGGCCTTGCGCAGCAGGGTCTTGCCGTCCTTGACCACGATGACGGTGGCGCCGGGCTCGGTGGGCTTGTAGTTGGCGCCGACGGTCGCATCGAGGCGCGCTTCCAGCGACTGCGCGGCCTGGGCGGCGCTGGCGGCTTCCTGGGCATGGATGGCTGGGGCGCCCAGCAGGACGAACACGGCGACGCAAACGGCGGACAGCTTCGGCATGACAGGCACCTTTTCCGGAAAGTGAGGGTGCTGGAACTCTAACCCAGCCTTGGGCGCCTGTGTCTATCGATGCGACAGACTGCATAAGACGGCGACAGACTCGGGAATCCGGCGCACGAAGGACGGTCGAGGCGAAAAAAAACCCGGTCCACGGACCGGGCTCCCGCGCGCATCTGCGCGGATCAGAAGTATTGCGTGACCTGGAACCAGGCGCGCGTGCGCGAACTGCTGCCGTCGACGTCGCGCCCGTTGGCGTTCAGCCCCGGGTTGCTGCCGATCTTGCGCGCCAGCGTCACCTGGGCCACGGTGCCGGCGAACGGACGCCAGCCCAGCGACAGGCCGGCGCCCTTCAGCGCGTAGCTGTTGCCGGCCGCGCCCAGCAGCATGGTGTCCGGCGCCACGCGCTGGTTCAGCGTGATGTGGCCGTAGTCGACAAAAGCGCCGAGGTCGAGGTTCGCGGCCGCCAGGTCCCAGTGGGCTTCGAGCGTGGCCACGTGGCCTTCGTCGCCGCTGGCTTCGCCGGCGGCATAGGCGCGCACGCGGCCTGGGCCGCCCAGCGAGATCTTCTCGCCCGACTCCAGGTTGCGGGAAGCGAACTGGCCGCTCAGGCTGGCCAGCAGGCTCAATGGGCCGCCCAGGCGCTGCTGGCGGCTGACCGTGTAGTTGGTGCGCAGGAAGCGCCCGGCGCTGCGCTCGGCGATCGCATCGGCCGCCTCATTCGCGGCATTCCCCGACAGGTCCAGGTGGCCCGGCGTGAAGTCGAGCGAGGCGCTGGTGTAGCCGCCGCCGTTCCAGCCGTCCTGGGCGCCGAACACCAGGCCCACCGGCAGGGTGCGCACCAGCTTGTCGCTCAGCTCCGCGCCGCTGGCGCGGTTCACGTAGCGCTTGTCCTCGTAGGCGGCGCGCAGCTGCAGGCTGGCGCGGCGCGTGCGCAGCAGCGGGTGGGTCAGCAGCACCTGGCCGACCTTGGCCGTGCCGCGCGCATCGAGCGCCTCGAATTCCTGGCCCAGGTGGTAGCGCAGGCCGGCATACGACACGCCCAGGCGCGTACCGCTCGAACCGACCGGGATCACATAGCCGGCGCGCGCGTACTTGAAGTCGGAACCGGTGCTCGACGCCAGCAGGGATACCTGGTCGCCATTCCCGCTCGGGTCGTTGAAGTTGACGCCGGCGGTAACGCGGGTGCGGCCGGTGTAGCGGTTCGAGGAGTTGTCCACGCCGATATTCGCGTCGAGCAGCGAACCTTCGCTGAGATCCACCGCCACCGCCGTTTCGCCAAGGGCGGCGCCCGGGCTCAGTTCGGCGCGGGCGCGCACGCCCGGCAAGTCCTGGGTCAGCAGCAGCGCGCGTTCCAGGCTGTCTTCCTGCACCGGCTGGCCGGGGCGCACCAGCGCGTCGAAGTAGCGGCGCGCACGCGCGGCGTCCAGGCGCACGCTGGCGTCCGGGCGCAGCGCGACGTTCGAGACGCGCCCTTCCAGCACCTGGATCGTCACCTGGCCGGCGCCCAGGTCCTGGGCCGGCAGCGTGGCCGAGGCCAGGAAGTAGCCGCGCGCACGGTAGTGGTTCGAGACCGCGTCCGCGGCGGCCGACAGCTCGGTAAAGCTCAACTCGCGCCCGGTCCAGGGCTGGAGCACGGCCTGCAGTTCGGTTTCCGGCACCGCCGTCACGCCCTTCAGGGCGAAACCGCGCACCAGCACGCGCTGGTCGCCGGCCAGGGTGGCGCCGTGCACCGGCGCCGTGTCCGGCAGCACCTTCGGCGCCGGGCCGGGCGGGGCGATCAGCACCGGCGGCCGGTTGGCTTCGAGGATGCGGCCGGCGTCCGGCACGGTGTTGGTCTGGGCCGCGGCAAAGGCCGGCAGCAGCAGCATGGCCAGCGCCAGCGGGCGCAGGGTCAGCGAGGAGGCGCGGTTGTGCACGAGGGTCGCTCCGGTATCAGATAAGGTCATGGTGTTCATCATTGGGTACGCACGCCGCCGTTACGGGTGAAGACTTCGGTACCGCCGGACAGGGTCACGACGGTGGCGTCCATGCGCGGGCCGGCAACCGATGCCGGTGCGTTCGGTGCGCGCACGTCGTCCACGCGCGGCAGCTCGCGCTGCTCCTGCCTGGCCACATTGGCGCCGCCCGCCGTCTCGATAGGCAGCACCGGGGCGATGGTGGAACGGATCGCGCGCACCAGTTCCGGCGCCGCGCCGCTCACGTCCAGCACGCCGTTCACGTAGGCCAGCTGGTAGTTCTGCAGCGTGGCCGGCGAGCCGACCGTGATCGCATAGCTGCCCGGCGCCGACTGCAGGGTGGCGTCGGTGGCGAGGGCGAACTGCGGCAGGATGGCTGCCGTGTCGCCTTCCACCAGGCCGCTGACGCTGTAGCCGAAGCCCGGGTTGGGCAAGCCGGCCGAGCGCTTGGCGTCGTTCGCCTTGATCGTCAGCGTGGCCTGGGTGACCACGCCGTCCGTCGCGCTGGCGCTGTTCGCCACCGTGTAGTTCGAGGCCAGGCCGCCGGCGCCGTCGGCGATGGCGTAGCCGCTGGCCGTCACGGTCTTGCCGCTGCCGGCATTGCGGTTGTCGAACTGGCCGCTTGCCGGGCCGCTCAGCTGCAGGCTTTCGCCGGCCACCAGGCCGTCCAGCTTGCCGATATTGGCAATGCCGGCAACCGTGGTGCCGTCGTAGACCTTGGCGTTGGCGCGCAGGCCGCTGACCGTCAAGGCCTTGGTCGTGATGGCGGCGGCGCCGCTCACCGTGGCCGGCAGCACGTAGTTCGACAGCAGCGTGCCCGGCGCCGCGCTGACGGCGCCTTGCGGCAACGCAGCCTGCACGGTCGTGGCCTGGCGCACGTTGGCGCTGTTGTAGGTCGCGGCCAGGGCGCCGACGCTGGCGCCCTCGCCCATGATGAAGCCGCGCAGGCTGGCCTGGCCGGCGGCCAGGCTGGCGCTGGTGCCGCCGTCGTAGGTCTTGGTGACGGCGCCGATCACGCCCGCGCTCAACGCCCGTGGCGTGATCGTTGCGGTCGTCGACACGGTCGGCGCAGCGATGACGTAGTTGCCGGAGTCGTTCCCGGCCACGACCACGTTCGCCGTCACCGTCTTGCCGACGCCTGCATTCTTGTCGGCGAAACTGGCGTTGCGCTGCAGCGTCAGCTGGTCCCCGGCGATGCGGTCGTCGCTCAGTTCCACGGTGGCCCAGGTAGCGCCGTCATACACCTTGTCGCTGGCGCTGGCCGCCACGTGCAGGGTGCGCTGGGTGATCGGGGCGTTCGCGTTGGCGGTCGTCGAACCGAGCACGTAGTTGCCGGCATCCTGGCCGGTGAAGGCCAGGCCCTCGACCAGGATGTTGCTGCCCGCGCTGGCATCCTTGCTGCCGAAGGCGGCGCCCGTGTTCGACACGGCCAGCAGGTCGCCGGCCACGCGGTCGTCGTTCAGCACCACGCTGGCGGCGCGGGTGCCGTCGTACACCTTGGCGACGCCGGTGGCGCCGATGGTCAGGGTGCGCTGCGTGATCGCGGCCGTGGTCGAACCGGTGGTCGCGTTCAGCACATAGTTGTCGGCATCCGCACCGGCCAGGCTGATGCCGGCAATGCTCACCGCCTTGGCGCTGCCGACGTTCTTGTCGGCGAAGCTGGCGCCGCTGGCGTTCACCGTCAGCTGGTCGCCCTGCACCTGGTCGCCCGACAAACTTACCTGTGCCGCCAGGCTGCCGTCATACACCTTGTCCTGGGCCGACACGACGGCGTTCAGCGTGCGCCGGCCGATACTGGCGCTGGCCGTGGCCGTGGTCGCGGCCAGCGTGTAGTTGCCGGCGTCCAGGCCGCTCAGGGCGAGGCTGCTCACGTTCACCAGCTTGCCACTGCCGGCGTTCTTGTCGGTGAAGGCGGCGCTGCCGGCAACGGCAAGCACATCGCCGCCAACCCGGTTGTCGCTGAAGCTGGCGCCGGCGGCGGTGCTGCCGTCATACACCTTGTCGGCGGCGCTGGCGTTCACCACCAGCGTGCGCCGGCCGATGTCGGCCGTGGTGCTGGCCGTGTCTGCCGCCAGCGTGTAGTTGGCGGCGTCCTGGCCGCCAAGCACGATGCCGCTGACGCTCACCGCCTTGCCGGCGCCGGCATTCTTGTCGCCGAAGCTGGCGCTGGCGCTGTACTCCAGCACGTCGCCGACGACCTTGTCGTCGCTGAAGGTGACGCCCGCGACCAGGCCGCCATCGTAGGTCTTGTCCACGCCGTGCGCGCTGGCGTGCAGGGTGCGCTGCAGGATCGTGGCGCTGGTGCTGCCGGTGGTCGCGTCGAGCAGGTAGTTGCCGGCGTCAGTGCCGCTGACGGAAATGCCGCTCACCGAGACCGTCTTGCCGCCACCGGCGTTCTTGTTGGCGAAGCTGGCGCTGGCGCTGTAGTCGAGCACATCGCCATTCACGCGGTCGTCGCTGAAGCCGACAGTCGCTGCCAGGCCGCCGTCGTAGACCTTGTCCTGGCCGACTGCGCTGGCCACCAGGCGGCGCTGGCCGACGCTGGCCGTGGCCTGCGTGGTATCGGACACCAGGGTGTAGTTGCCGGCGTCGCCGCCGCCCAGCGTGATACCGGTGACCGTGACCGTCTTGTTGCTGCCCGCGTTCTTGGTGTCGAAGCTGGCGCCGCCCGCGCTCAAGCTCAGCTGGTCGCCGCTCACGCCGTCGTTGCCCAGGCTGACCATGGCCGCACGGGTGCCGTCGTAGGTCTTGTTCTGGGCCGTGGCCGTGGCGTTCAGCGCGCGCGGCGTGATCGCGGCGGTGACCGCGCCGATCGAGGCGTCGAGCACATAGTTGCCGGCATCGGCGCCGGTCAAGCCCAGGCCGGATACCGTCACCGTCTTGTTGCTGCCGACGTTCCGGGTGTCGAAGCTGGCGCCGGTAGCGCTCACCGTCAGCACGTCGCCGGCCACGCGGTCGTCCTGCATGCCGAGTTGCGCGGTGGTGTTGCCGTCGTAGACCTTGTCCTGTGCCGACACGGTGGCGTGCAGGGTGCGCTGCGTGATGTCGGCGCTGGCGCCGGCCGTGGTCGAGCTCAAGGTGTAGTTGCCGGCATCCTGGCCGTCGACGGCGATGCCGCTGACGCTGATGGCGCGCGCGCTGCCGGCGTTCTTGCTGGCGAAGCGGGCATCGCCCGCCGACACCGCCAACACGTCGCCGGCCACGCGGTTGTCGCCCAGCGTCACGCCGGCATCCGTATTGCCGTCGTAGACCTTGGCCGTGCCGGTGGCGCTCACGGTCAGCGCACGGCGCGCGATGTCGGCCGTGGTCGAACCGGTGGTCGCCACCAGCTCGTAGTTGAGCGCATCCGCGCCGCCGAGCGTGATGCCGGTGACGGTGACAGCCTTGCCAAGGTCGGCATCCTTGCTGGCATAGCTGGCGCTGGCGCTGTAGTCGAGCACGTCGCCGGACACGCGGTTGTCGCTGAAACTCACGCTCGCGCCCAGGTTGCCGTCGTAGGTCTTGCCGATGCCGCTGGCGGTCGCCGTCAAGCCGCGCTTGGCGATGCTGGCCGTGGTGCCGGCGCTGGTCGAGGCCAGCATATAGTTGTTGGCGTCGCTACCCGAGAGCGCGATGCCGGTGACGTTGACGGTCTTGCCGGCGCCGGCGTTCTTGTCGAGGAAGACGGCATTGCCGGCCAGGTTCAGGTCGTCGCCGATGACCTTGTTGGTGCCGCTCAGGGTGGCTTGCGCAGCCAGGCCGCCGTCGTAGGTCTTGTCCTGGCCGGCGGCGCTGACCGTCAGCACGCGGCGGTTGATGTTGGCCGTGCTGCTCCCCGTGGTCGAGGCCAGCGTGTAGTTGGCGGCGTCCTGGCCGCCGATGCCGATGCCGTAGGCGGTCACGATCTTGCCGTTGGCCGCATCCTTGGTGGCGAAACTGGCGCTGCCGTAGTCGGTCCACAGCACGTCGTTCGTCACGCGGTTGTCGCTCAGCGCCACGCTCGCGTCCAGGCTGCCGTCGTAGGTCTTGTTCAGGCCGATGACGGAGACGTTCAGCACGCGCTGGAAGATGTCGGCGCTGGTGCTGCCGGTGCCCGAGGCCAGCGTGTAGTTGGCGGCGTCGCTGCCGCTCAGGCCCATGCCGGTGACCGTCACGGTCTTGCCGCTGGCCGCGTTCTTGTCGGCGAAGCGGGCGGTGCCGCTGACCGTCAGCACATCGCCGCCGATACGGTCGTCGCCAAAGTTCACGCTGGCGATGTCGTTGCCGTTGTAGGTCTTGTTGACGCCGCTGACGGTGGCGTTCAGCACGCGCGGGTTGACCGTCAGGTTGTTGCCGATGAAGTTGATCGCGTAGCCGAGGTTCGTGCCCAGGGTGCCGGCGTTGATCGTGTATGTGCCGACGTTGCGGCTCAGGCCGGAGACGCCGAGCGAACCGGTGAGGACCGCGCCGGTGTCGCCGTCGATGAAGCCGCTCGGCGTGTAACCCAGGGCCGGCAAGCCGGTGGTGCCGTCGTAGGTCTTGCTGGCCGCGGCCACGTTCACGGTCAGGACCGGCACGGTCGAGTACAGGAACCAGTTGCCGCTGCTGGCGTAGCCCGGGCCGCCGGGGACATAGCTCTGGGCGTAGTGCTTGCTGTAGCCGCTCACGCCCTCGACCGTGGTGGCCGGGTTCGCCGCAAACACCAGGTAGCGCCCGGCGCCCGGGTTCAGGCCCGACGCACCGGCATTGTTGACGAAGGCGCTGTTGGCGTTGCTGGCGACGATCTCGACCAGGCCGTTGCCGGTGCCGGCGATGCTGCCGGCGGCGCCGACGACGACGTTGCTGTTCGCGCTGGTGCCGACGTTCTTGATGCTGACGGCGCCCCCCTGCAGGCTGCCGTTGACGTTGATGGCGCCGCTGGCGTTGTTGGCCTTGCCGGCGCCGTTGGCCAGCGTGATGTTGACCTGGCCGCTGCCGGCGTTGATGCTGGTGCCGGCGGCGATGTCGATGGTGGCGTTGCCGGCGTCGCGCTGGGCGCTGACCACGCCGTTGGCGACCGTCTCGTTGGCCACCAGGGTCAGGTTGGCGTTGCCGGTGGTGATGCTGGAATTCAGGGCGATGCTGCGCCCGGCCTGCAGGGTCAGCGCGCCGTTGCCGCTGCCGTCGCCAATGGTGATGGCGTTGCCCGCTTCCAGGGTGATGTCGTTGTTCGCCTGCAGGGTGATCGAGGTGCCGCTGTCAAGGGTCGCCGCCAGGCTCGATGCGCTCACCAGCGCGCTGGCGGCGGCATTCGTGCCGAAGCCGAGGTTCACGGCAGGAAGCGGGGCCAGCGCAAAGGCGCGCACCGTGCCCGAGTCGGGCGTGGCGCCGCCGCTGCCTTCGCTGAAGGGCGAGCCGACCACCAGGCGGTCGCCGGCGCCGTTCATCGCCAGGCTGAAGCCGAAGGCTTCGCTATTCTGCAGCGTAACGTTGGCATCGGCCGCGCCCGACGCGCCGGCGGCCAGCACCGCGCTGACCGTCGGTGCGCTGAAGGCGTTGTCGGCGAAATCGATGATGCGGACCTTGCCCGAGCCGTCGTCGGGCGCGCCGACCGCCAGGCGGGTGCCGGCGCTGTTCAGGGCGACGCTCGAACCGAAGACGTCGTTGGCGGCCAAGCCCGGGTCGAGGTTCTTGCCGCCGGAAACACCCGAGGCGATGGTGGCCACGTTGGCAGTTGCACCATAGGTATTCGTGAACAGGTAGACGGCACCGCTGTAGTTGTTGACGCCGTAGGCGCCCACCGCAAGGCGGTCGCCGCTGCTGTCGAAAGCGACCGATGAGCCGAACTGGGCTTCGGTGCCCAGGTTCACGTTGACGCCATAGCCGGCGCCGATCGCTTTCACGAAGGATGGCGTGCTGGTGGCATTGTTGAACAGGTAGACCGCGCCGCAGTTGATGCAGTTGTTATTGGCGCCGCCGTCATACAGGGAGCCAACCGCGAGGCGGTTGCCGACGCCGTTCAGCGCCACCGAGGTGCCGAAGCGGTTTGCGCTATCCAGGTTCGGCGTGCCGAAGCCCAGGCCCAGGGCGCCGGTCACCGCCGGCGCCGCGAACTGGCTGTCGCTGAAGTTAAACAGGTAGACCGCGCCGGCGCCGCCATCGCGGCCCGGGGCGCCCACTGACAGGCTGGTGGCATTCGCGTTCAGCGCCACGGCGCTGCCGAACTGCTCGCCGGTCTGCAGGCTGATATTCAGGTTCTTGCCGCCGCTGTAGCCGGAACCGATGGTGCCCTGCAGGGTCGCGTTCGAGAAGTTGTTGTCGCTGAAGCTGTACAGGCGCACGGCACCGAGATCGTTCTCGACGATGGAATCGACGCCAAAACCATCGTCGCCGGGTGCGCCCACAGCCATGCGGTCACCGGCTGCGTTGAGTGCCAGCGCCAAACCGAAATTGTCGCCAGTTTCGAGGGCATCGACGCTCGCATTCTTGCCGCCGCTGTAGCCGTTACCGAGGATCGCCTGGTAAGTCCACTGGGACGCGCCGCTGCCGCCGATGGTGATGTTCTTCGGGTCGAGCAGCAGCTGGCCGCCCTGGCCGAGCGCAATGCGCTCCAGGCCCACGTGGCGCAGCGTGTCTTTCGACGAGATCTCGACCGTGCCGGCCGCGCCCGCGCCGCGCGCGTCGACGCTGCCCAGCATGGTGGTCTGCCGGTCCGACCAGACCACGGCGGTGCCGCCCTGGCCATTGCGGCCGCTGGCGCCGACCTTGATCGCCGTGCCGTCGTTGATGAAGGTGCTGCCGGCATTGACGATAGGCGCCGCCTGGCCCCAGCGCGTGACGAAACGCGCCAGGTCCGGCGCATCCTCGCGCACCGCGCCGCCCTGGAAGGCCCCGCCCACGCGCACCAGGCCGCCCTGGGTATTGCCGCTGGCGTCCAGCTGGGCGCCGAGCAGGAGCACGTCCTGGCCCGAGACATCGATACGGCCACCCGCACCCGCCGTCGAGCGCGCGCTGTAGCTGGCCGACGACAGCACGCTGGCGTCGCCCTGCACCGTGATATTGCCGCCTTTGGTGGCGCCGCTGGCATCGGCCGCGGCGCTGCTGCTGTCCACCACCGCGCCGGCGCTGCGGTAGGCGATGCTGCCGCCCTCGCCCGCCCGGCCCACGGCGCTGGTTGCTGCCGCCGTCGACAGGGTGCCGCCGGCGTCCACGCTCACGCTGCCGCCGCGTACGCCACCCGCGTCGATGGCGCCGTCGAGCGCGACGAAGCGGCCCGCGACCGCGACATTGCCGCCCTTGCCCTTGCTGCTCGACGCATCCAGGGCGCCGGCATGCACTTCGCCGTCGCCGACCAGGCGGATGCTGCCGCCGTCCGCCACCAAGCCGCGTGCGCGCACGATGCCGGTGTTGTTGACGGTGGCGCGCGCCAGCGCGTCGGCGCCCTGCGCGCTCAGTTCCACACGGCCGCCGTCGGCCTGCAGCAGGCCGCTGTTCTCGAGCTGGGCCGCCACCGCGCCGCGGTCCACGCGCAGCGTGATCAGGCCATCGCCGCGCAGGTCGACGCCGATCTGTTCGCCGGCGCCGAGCGCCACGCTGCCGTTGTTGGCGGCGATGCTGCCGGCATTGCTCACCTTTGGTCCGAGCAAGGCGACATAGCCGCCGTTGCTGGTGCGGATGATGCCTTCGTTACGCACCGCGCCGGCATCGGCCGACCCGCTGAAGGTATAGCGGCCGGCCAGGAAATCGCTGTCCGGCAGCGCCAGGCTCGAGGCGACCAAGCCGCCGACGTCGACCCGGGCGCTGGCGCCGAACAGCACGCCATTCTGGTTCACCAGGAATACCTTGCCGTTCGATTGCAGCTGGCCGTAGATGCGCGACGGGTCGTTGCCCAGCACGCGGTTCAGCGCCACGGAATTCGCACCCGGCTGCACGAAGCGCACACCGGCGTTGGCGCCGATGTCGAAGCTCTGCCAGTTCAGGATCGCCTTGTCGCTGCCCTGGTTCACCGTCATCTGGTTCGCCGTGCTGCTCACGCTGGCCTGGCCCGCCACCACCTGCGGCCCGGTCGGCAGCGCGTTGACTGCCAGCGCGGCCGGCAGGGCCTTCGGCGCCGGCGCGGCGATGCCGGCCAGCCCGGGCGGCGCGGCCAACGCGGCGCCCGACAAGGTGCTGGCGACCAGCAGGGCCGTCAGCTTGCGCGAGGCGCTCTTGCCGCGCCCGCGCGCGCCTTCCGCCACCGCAACCCAGCAGGAATGAACGTGGCTCCAGACGAGCCGGTAGTAACGGTTGGAGGAAGCATGTTTATGCATGACGAAGTCCGTAGGTAGGAGGTGACGGTACGTTGTGTGGGGAGGATTTACAGCAGCAGGCTGAAATCGGAACGGTAGACGGCGTTGCCGCCGGCACGGCCGCCCGGCGACATGAAGAGGGCGAAGCGGCCGAGCATCGGATGCTCGAGCTCATAGGTGTTGCCGATCACGGCCGGCTGCAGCGGGCCGTGGAAGACCAGCGAGAACTGCTCGACGCGCGGGTCGGGGTTCTTTGCCGGCGCCGCGCTGACGGCGGCCAGCGTGATCGACAGCGCGCCGGCTTCCGGATGGTTCAGCCAAAAGGCCTGGCCGACCAGGCCCTGGGCGCTGGCGCGGCTCCAGGCGAATGCGGATTCGCTGGCGCGCACGGCGCCGGTGTGCAGGCCGGCGCCGGCCAGGGCCAGCGAACCGCCGGCGATTTTCAAGAGATTGCGTCGTTTCATGTAGTTTCCTGGGGCGTGGAGGCGAACGCGGAGGCGTGCCATTCCATCAGCCGGTACAAGCCATGGATCTCGAGCTCGCGAAAGCCGAGGCGTTGGTAAAGCGTGAAAGCCGGGTTGCCCGTGTCGACCTGGATGCTGATGCGCTGGCCGGCGGCGCCTGCCTCTTCCTGCAAGGCGCCCAGCAAGGCGCCGCCGATGCCGCGCCCGCGCCAGGCCGCGAGCAGGGAGATGTCGAGCACGCGGATCGCATCGTCCCCGCGCGCGACGTACAGGCGTCCGACCGGTTCGCCATCCTGCTCGACGATGTCGTAGCGCGCCTGCGGGTAGTGCTGGCGGTAGTGGCGGTCCTGGGCGTCGAACTGCATGCCCAGGAAGGCCGCGGCGGTCGCCGCGTCCCAACCGGTCTGCGCGATTTCTCCGGCACGCACCGATGCGTAGACGCGGCGCAGGAAATCCTGGTCGCCGGGCTGGCTGGGGCGCAGCTGCAGGCCGGTGGGCATCAGGGGCGCTGCGGGAAGATACCCTGGAGCGCGATGCAGAAGTTCAGCGCCAGGTAGGGTTGCAGGTTGTTGTGCGGCTGGCTGCCGCCGCCCGGCGCCAGCGATTGCGGCGTGGCCGGCGTGGTACTGCCGCTGGCGTAGATTTGGGCGCTCGTGGTGCGGCCGAAGCCGGACGACGGGCCCGGCGCGGCCGAGCTGGCGGCACTGCCCGAATGCATCAGCTGGTGGCTGTGCGCCGGCATCTCGTTCGGCACCAGGGTAACGGTGGCGCTGCCGCTCATCTCGCCCAGGTCGTGCGGGCTCAGGCCCGGCCCGTAGCCCGGCTGCATGGGCGCGCGGCCCTGCAGGTCGGGCAGGGCAAAGGTGGTCCTGCCGTCGCCGCCATAGAAGGTGCCGAGCAGCGAGAACAGGGCCGTGTTCTGGCTGATGGGCATCAGCTGGCCATTGCAGGCGGCCCAGCCCCTGGGCGGAAAGTCGAAGGCCATGATGCGGATTTCCGCTAAAAATTGGTCGCTCATTGCATGCGCTCCTTAGGTCGGGCTCGGGTAGATGCCGAACAGCGAGATGATGAAGTTGACGCACAGGTAGGGACCCATGTTGTCGTGCGGGACGTTAGCGCCGGCTGGGCCGATCGCGTTCGCCGTCATCGGACCTGGCGTGCCCATCAGGCCATACACGTTCGCGCCGCCGGTATTGCCCGGCACGCCGTTGGCGGCCGTGTAGTCGTTGGTGGCGGCGGTGTTCGAGGCATAGGGTGCGTGGCTGTGGACCGGCATCTGGTTCTGGGTCAGCGTGACGGTCTCGACGCCGCCCTGCTCGCCCAGCACGCGGTTGCTCAGGCCGTTACCCGGGCCGGCATGCAGGGGCACGCGGCCGCACAGGTTAGGCAGGGCAAAGGTTTCCTGGCCATCGCCGCCATAGGTGGTGCCGATCAGGTTGAACAGGGTGTCGTACTCGCTGATCGGCAGGACTGCGCCATCACAGAACAGCCAGCCATTCGGGGCAAAGGTCCCGGCGAACATGCGAATTTCGCCGATATAAGGCATGGACATTGAAGTGTCTCCGTATCAGTTACGCGATGGGAAAATGCCGGTCAGGGCAATCGCGAAGTTCAGCGCCATGAAAGGCTGCATGTTCTGGTGCGGCTGCGAGCCGCCGGCCTGGCTGACATTGTTCGGGGCCAGCGTGGTGAGGTTGGCCGGCGCCGCATATACGTCGCGCCCGGTGCGGCCCTTCTTGCCGACCAGGGCATTCGCCGGCGAGGTGCCGGTGGCCAGCGCGGTGCTGCCGAGCAGGCTGTGGCTGTGCATCGGCATTTCGTTGAGGGTGAGCGTGTGCGCTTCCTCGCCGCCGGCCTGGCCCTGCACCATGCCGTTACCGAAGTGCATGGGCACGCGGCCGCGCAGGTCGGGCAGCTTGAAGGTCGTCACGCCGTCGCCGCCATAGCGCGTGCCCAGCAGCGAGAACAAGGCCTGGTTCTGGTTGATCGGCAGGGTCTGGCCATTGCACATTGCCCAGCCCTTGGGCGGAAAGCCAAACGAGACCATGCGGATCTCGCCCATGAAACCATCGGACATAGGAGTTCCTTGTAAAGTGGGCCGGATTCGTCGTGAACCGGCGCGGGATCAATTGAAGATGGCCTGGTAGTGGACGCCCTGGGCGTCGCGCCCGACAGGCACCAGGAAAATGGCGAGCGGCCCCATGGCGGGATGCGCGAGCGCATGCGTCGCCTGCTCGAGCAGGGGCGTGGCGGGACCGCGGAACATCAGGGAAAACTGGCGGTCGTTCGGTGCGGCGGTATCCAGCGGCGCCGCCTCGGACAAGTGCAGGGATACGCCCTCGAGGCCGTCGACGGTGAAATCGGTGCCGGCGTGCGCTGCGAAAGCGGCCAGCGTGAGCGCTGCGGGAGTCGTGGACATGGATGTCTCCGGTTTTATCGTTATGACCGGATTGTACGTACTCAATTACACCTAAGAAATCATATTGTTCTATATCAATAAATAATTTGTTAGCACACCACACTTCATTGGCTGCTCATCTATTCAAAAAGATAAGAACAAGGGTGGTTCAATATTGTTCGGATAACAAAAAGCCCGACACCTGGGTATCGGGCTTCTTCTGTGATACGGGTTCGTTCAGGGCGGCGGCGGGTGGTGAAGAAAACGAAAAAAAAGCAGCCCGAAGGCTGCCTTGTTGATTGCTGCTACCGAAAAACCTTTGCGCTTTCGCGTAGTCGATCTGCGAACCCGGGTTCTGCACCGGTTCTTCCGCCTGGCGTTGGGCTTGCTGAGCTTTTGGTTTGCCCAGATCGGCGCCGCGTAGCGCGATGTCGGCCAGCGCGGTCACACCGTTCGGCTGCATCTCGCACAGTACAAAATGAAAAAGGCGCTTGCGCGCCTTTTAGCTAAGGATGTTTCGCTTCTACGAGAGGCGTTCCCAGCGTTGTCATTCACAATGGTAAATAGGCTGTCACGACTTGTCAAGCGGCGCATGCCTTTCAAGTCCATACAGGCCGGGTGTCCCATGCGTTAGGAAAGCCCAGGTGCAACCTCGGGTCTACATGCGCACAGGACGCCAGCAAAGTACGCAAGCTATCGCGCCACCAACTCTTCATACCCAACTCCTTCATCAACAGCTGGATCACGACCGCGCGACAATAGAAGCTGGTTGGAGCGACGAAATCGCCACTATACCCCTTGTGTGTCTCGGGAGGAAACGCTGTGATAGGGTTGTTCCAAACTCGATCTTGATGGGCGCAGATGTTTCGTATGTGGTTCAAGGCGTGAAACCAAGAAACAAGCAACTTTTCAGGGTAGGTCCAGATATACCGACCAACGATCTTGCGTCGGTCGATTCGCAACGACTCAAAAAAATGGGATAAGGCGCCGAAGGTAAGTTTTTCACAGACGAGCTAGATCGGTGGCAACACAGGCGCATGATACTTGTCGAAGTAATGCGTCAACGCAAGTCCCTTCCTGACACCCGCATCCTTGATAATTTTGCTCATTACCCCATGAAATTTGATGTGATCGTCAAAGTGCGATGGGTCCAGATACCAATGGGGTGTATGAAGTTCTGCAAGTGGATTGCTGATCGCCGTGCGCAAGGCGACTTCCAGTTTTTCTATGGCGTTTAACGTCAGAAGTCGAAGTTCTCGATCAAAATTGTATAGTGCGACAATCGAGCTGAACCGGGACTTGGGGCGGAAGTTTCGAGGTGCCGTGTTGCTTTGAAAGTGACGCATGTAGATCAGCAGCCGGAAATAGCCAATGGTCTTCAAGGCGATCTCTGCGTCGCTCCTGTTGTCAATGATCAGGCCTTTGTTCCAGAGCCTGTGCAAGGTCTTTGCGTAAGGCTCCGCTACCTTGACGTAGACGTACGTGACTTTTGGCGTCTTGATCGTTGGTTTTTTGGATGCCATATCAGCTTTCAATGAACAACGTCCACTCACGCCTGACCAATCACGTGCCCATCGTACGGGAACGGTTCGCACTGTGCCTGCACCACGAACGAAAAAAAGGCAGCCCGAAGGCTGCCTTTTGACTACTGCCAGCGAAAAGCCTTAACGGCCCTTCGAGCGCAGCTTGTGGATTGCCGCCAGCTGGGCGATTGCCGCAGCCAGTTCCGACTGCGCTTTCGCGTAGTCGATCGTCGAATCCTGGTTTTGCATCAGCTCTTCGGCCTGGCGCTTGGCTTCCTGGGCTTTTGCTTCGTCCAGGTCGCCGCCGCGGATCGCGGTGTCGGCCAGCACGGTCACGCCGTTCGGCTGCACCTCGAGGATGCCGCCGGCGACGAAGACGAACTCCTCGTTGCCCGCGGCCGTCTGGATGCGCACGGCGCCCGGACGGATCCGCGTGATCAGCGGGGTGTGCTTCGGGTAGATACCCAGCTCGCCCGCTTCACCCGGCAAGGCGACGAAAGTCGCTTCGCCGGAGAAGATCTGCTCTTCGGCCGAGACCACGTCAACGTGAATAGTGTTTGCCATGTGTGTCCTTCAGTTGAAGACGCGGATTACGAAGCCAGTTTCTTGGCTTTTTCGATCGCTTCTTCGATGGTGCCGACCATGTAGAACGCCTGCTCCGGCATGTGGTCCAGTTCGCCCGATGCGATCATCTTGAAGCCCTTGATCGTGTCTTTCAGCGAAACGTACTTGCCCGGTGCGCCGGTG
>Ga0308160_10001181_pt1 | contig 39186 bp, 73 predicted proteins | sample PhyFR1_FD_201036 | JGI IMG/M metagenome (GOLD analysis project Ga0308160, IMG submission 201036) | Phyllosphere microbial communities from UC Gill Tract Community Farm, Albany, California, United States - DLSLF.R1 | ecosystem: Host-associated > Plants > Phyllosphere > Unclassified | place: USA... | reverse complement strand
CAACACGCTTAGCAAGCTCGGCTTCCTTATGGCCGAGCTCCCCGCGCAACTCATCTCTAAGAAAGTCGGGCCCGATCTGTTCATCCCATTCCAAGTGTGTGTATTCTCGGCCCTCTCAGGCGCGCAATTTTTCCTCAACGGCCGGTCGTCGTTTTTGGCGTTCCGATTCCTCATCGCCGTCTTCCAGGGCGTGAGTCGACTTTCTTCACCTCTTAGCACCGGAGCCCTTTGTGCTGAACCCACTCTTTGACTGCACACTGCCAGGGCTTCATTCCCGACTGCATCACCTACCTAAGCTACTTTTACACGGGCCGCGAACTACCGATCCGGTGCGTTCCGCTTACCGTGCAGGTGTATGTCTGCCGTACCTGACGTTAATCTCGCTCCTCACGGCAGGATGGCTCTGTTCTACACGACCAATTACTGGGCAGGTTAGTCGCAGGCTCTCCTATCCTTGCCGCCGAGCTTGCTGCCAACGCTAAGAATTCTTCCCCCGGACCTTTGCAGACACTTTGACGGCCTTCCTCGGCGTCGGCCTTAACCAGATGCGTGGCGTCGCCAACCGGGCTGGCTGGCGGTGGATGTGTCAGTCTGGGTTTCGGCGAGCGCCTCCTCCCAACTCGAGCGCTGACTTTCGCGACTGCCATCGTCCTCGACTTCAGTCTTAATTGAAGGCCTGCGTGCGTCAGATCTGTCCGGGCGCCCTGCCGACGTTTGGCTGACGATGCAAATCGTGCTCGTCTCGCAGTCACCCTCACGATCGGAATCGCCGGCTTCTGGCTCTTGCCGCCTGCGCCGACCAAGACACGGCACCTGACGGAGCACCAGGCCAAGATCATCATTAACCGAGCCGTGCGCGACGATCCGGGCAAGGTGCGGCTAACTGCTACACCGGTCGCCTCGCGCCGTAATTGTCCATCGACTGACCTCGACCTCGGACCGCGTGACGCAGGGCGGCATGCACAACCGGCAGGCGCTGACGCCCCGGATGATCTGGAAGTCGTTCTGCGACTACGACCTCTGGCCGCTATACTTTATCGGCATCACGTCAGTCGATTTCCTCTGTCGGTCATCCTCACGCTCGCCGCCTGACGCACCGTCGCGCATCCTCAGCTTCGGCCTCGCCGCCGTCCCGATCAAGACCTACCTCCAGCTCAGCTTCCGGTCGCTCGGCTTCTCGACCCTGATGGCCAACCTCCTCACCGTCCCGTCGACCGTCATCTCGCTCTTCACCCTCATCCTCGTCACCGTCCTGTCCGAGGCCGTCAACAATCGCAGCTTTGTCTGCATGGCCGAGAACATCTGGCTCTTTCCTTGCTTCGTCGCCCTCGTCGCCCTTCCGACCATCACGCCATGGCAATACTTCGCCGTCGCTACCATCGCCCTCTCCTTCCCTTACGTGCACGCCATCCAGGTCCGTCCCCGCCTCCACATCAGACATTTGTTCGTGCGAGCTGACCGCTTTAGCTGCCTCGCCATGACAGGTCGCCTGGTGCTCGACCCTAGCCGGCAGTGTCCGCACACGCACCGTTGCCGCCTCATTATACAACATGTCGGTCCAGATCTCGTCGATCATCGGCGCCAACGTTTACCAGGTGAGCTCTAGACGCCCGTCACCCTAAGCGTCTGCCGTTCTCAAGGCTGATACATCTTGCTCTAAGGCCTCGGACGCGCCCCGCTACTTCCGTGCTAACAAGGCGCTCCTGGGCGTCATTGCGTTCAATCTCGTCAGTGCCACTCGCCCATCTCAACCCGCGATCAAACGCACGTCGCTGACGATTCTGTTCTATCCATCCTACAGGCGATCGTCTATCCTGGGACTTACTTCTACTTTGGCCGCCGCAACGCTAATAAGGCCAAGGTCTGGGATGCCATGACCTCGGCGGAGAAGTCGGCCTACCTCGACCGACACCGCGACGACGAGCTCGGCAACAAGTCGCTCGACTTTCGTTTCGCCCGGTGACCCCCTCTTCCGCTCGTTCCTGCCCATCGGATGTGCCTGCCTCCTGCAAGGATGGTTCGGAAAGTGTACGGGCAGCAGAGAAGGCCAAGCAAGTGCAGTGCCGCCCGCACCCAACCCGTCTAAGCCATCCGAGAACGTGAGAGGTCATAACGAGAGGAGAGCACAAGCAGAGAAGCACCGGCGTCGAGAAGGGGGTATGTGAGCTAGATCTCCTTCCAGCCCTCGCCGCCGTCGCCGACGAGGCCCTCGCCGCCGCCCATGAGCCAGAGCGCGCCCTCGAGGCCGATGACCGAGCCCGTCGCGAGCAGGCTGAGGCCAAAGCCGCGGTAGAGTTGCTTGACGCCGCCAAACCAGCCGTCGGCGCCCGAGACCGACTCCTCGGCGACGATGCGGTAGACGCAGTCGACGACGCCGGCATACGGCCGCGGCCGCGTCTGGACGCACGTCTTGAGCGACGTTGCCGCCCCGCCCGGCAGTGTCTGGGTGGACTGGAGCTGGAGTCGCCGCCGGGCCGTCTCGACCGGGAGGGTGAGGATGAGCGAGCCGATGGTAAGGAGGGCCTCGAACGCGCGGTACGCGAGCGGGTTGTTAACCGGGTTGAAACCAAAGACCTGCTCGATGACAACCGGCGTCAGAAGCGCGATCGCCGCCTTGAGCGCGCCGTCGAGGACGGCCGGCACGACGTAGGTCGGGTGGAGGTAGAGGCCGATCCATGAGCCGCCCTCCTCGGTCTTCAGCTGCCGCAGGTTGGAAAACGGATTAGCCGACGCAAAGTGCCGGTGGACGCGGTGCGAGGGCTGGGCGATGAGCCGAGTCTGGAGCGTCGCCAGCGGCGAGAGCAGGAAGGTCGACAGCGTCGACGAGAACAGGGGCGGCAGGAGTGACCTCAGCGTCGAGAGGTGCGTCGGCCGGGCGAGGAACTGCAGCGACGAAGGCATGGCCTGGTCAGCCCTGAGCTAAGGAAAAGTAGCAGTCGCATCGTCGGCGCACGCACCGAGGGGTTGGTCGTGTACATTGGCGAGAGTGTGCTTGAGATCAAGCTCGGCAGGCTCGACGAGAGCTGGAGGAGGAGGTACGAGAGCGCCAAGCCTGCACGAGTGAGATGGTCAGCCATGGCGCACCTAAGATGCCCAAAGCGTCGGCCGGACGTACCCTTCCATGGCGCACCGGGCCCCTCGTCGTTCCACAGCCGCTTCGTCATGGCCCACGGGCCGTCGCCCGAGTAGCCGCGCTTCATGACCCACTCGTCGCGAGGCTCATCACCGTCGCTCCCCCGCCGAAGCACGTAGCCCTCGGCATCTGTCTGCCTGCGGTCGCCAGCCGGGCCGGTCGATGCCGCCCGCGGCTTCGAGGCGGCGACGGCGACGAGGTCCTCGAAGAAGGCCTGCGCGTCGTCGTCATCCTCCGGCATCTCCTCGACCTCGGGGGTGCCGCTGCCCTCGGCCCGCTGGGCGGCCTCCTGGAGCGTCGCAAACGATCGCCGAGGCAAGTACTGGATCTGCGACAGCACCTTGCCCGTCTCGAACGGCTGGGCAACAAAGCTCGACAGGAACGAGGCCCCGAGCGACCAGAGGAGCGCGTCTCGTGTCGCCCGGAAGGTCGCATCGGCCGAGCCATCGCCGCCGAGACCGACGCCGCCGAACGCGGCCGGGCGCGAAGCTTCGGGAAGGACGAGCACGGGCGACGAGGACGACTTGAAGCGGCCGGCGGATGAGGACGAGGAGGTCGAGGACGAGGCCGAGGCGTTCGAGCTCGAGGCGTGGGGGAGCTGGGGCGGCAGGAAGAGGAAGTCGTCGGCGGGGGCTGCGTTCGGCCGACGAGGAAGGGGCAAACGGTCAGGTCGACAGGTCGGCAACGAGAGTGGGTGTCATCCTCAACGGACGCACGAGCGTAGAGATGCCTGACGGACGAGGCCATCGTGTGTGAAGGGATGAGAGAGTGAGGTGAATGTTGGTGGACGGAACGAAGACTCGCTCCGGGAGGGCTGAGCCCAACGCCGGCGGGCGCCGCCGCTGCCGCCGCCCCAGCCGGCCGGCACGAGCCCGAGGCAGCACGCGTCCTCTATCTCCTGTCCAACGCCGACGACGAGCATCTCCTTTCAGGAGAGATCAGCGCCTTGTTCGGAGCGCAACTCGCTCATCCATTTTGGCCTGGCTGACTTCGCGCGCCGATGAAATGTGCCCAGGTTGGAGCGACGAGGCAGGGCGGGTCCAGCCGGGACATCGCTAGGAAGCCCCTTTGCCGCCGCGCGACTCCTCGCCAGTCCAGACACACCCACCCCCCGGTGTCGGACGCACCCTTCCATCCTTCGGCCTTCTCAGTCGTTGACCGCTCATCCTGCTGACGACCAAGAAGGACAAGGCGGGCACCAGTTGGGTAGTCATGAGGATCAAACGGGTCGTCAGGCTGACGCCAGTAGTCAGAGGGTGAGAGGGCCGGGGGGTAAGAGCAGGGGTATGGGCAAGGGAGGGCAAGGGGAGGGAGAGGAGATAAGAGAGGCCCTTAAAAGGCGACCTAGAGGAACGGATGGGCGAGAAGCAAGGTTGGCTCGTCAGCAAGAGCGCAAAAGGGTCTGCCGGGCGGAAGGCGAGGAGAACGAGAGTGAGGAGGGCTGACCATGTCTCCGTTCCAATTCCAGAACGAACCCGAGGTCTCGGCGGTCAGCTTGTGCTGGGTGACGCTGATGACGCCGGAGGCACTCTCGTCGACCTCGATCTGTCCGTGCTCGCGGTTCATGTCCGTTTTGACGGCACCTGGCAAACAGGATGGCTCGTTAGCCATCAGTCAGGGAAAGAGAAGGGCGACGCTACGCGAGACGGCAGATGGCGAGCCGCACCTGGGTGGATCTGAGGAGGAGGAGGAGGAGGAGGAGGAGGAGAAGGCAGTCATGATTGTCAGCTGCAGGTCGAGCGGTATGCTGGGAAGATGGGCACTCACGAGTCCGACGGCCCAGCCTCCCTCGCGAGGGACGCTGGCCGAGTCATCGGCAGCGAGCTCGGCCGCCACCTTCCGGGCGAACATGTTCAGGGCCGCCTTGGAGGCAGAGTAGCCGGCCGTGACAGAGACCCAGGGCCCGAGGTGGGCCATCGTGCCTGCCGAGCCAAGGATGGACGAGACGAGCATGATCTTGGCCGGCGCCTTCTTGGGGCTCGACTGGAGCAGGGGGATGAAGGCGAGCGTCGTGAGGATGGCACCGATGTAGTTGACGTCGATGTCCTTGCGCAAGTGGTCGGCCGTGTAGTCGAGCGCCTTGATCTGGCCGGCCGAGGCGACGCCGGCGACGAGCAGGAGGACGTCGATCGACGAGGCGTTGTCCTTGACGAACGAAACCTCGCGCGTGGCCTTGACAGCGGCCTGAGAAGGACGGGTAGGAGGACAATGGTGTCAGGCCGGTTAGCAGGTTGGTTCAGAAGAGGGGTCGGACGCACAGCGATCGACTCCTCCGAGACGACGTCGAGGGTGACGGTCTCGACGCGGCCCTTGCTCTCGGCGACGATCTTTTGGAGGTCCTCGCAGCCGGCCGGGTTGCGGGCGGCGGCGACGACGCGGACGTCGGTGTCGCGGGCGAGCTGGCGGACGGTCTCGAGTCCGATGCCACTAAGAGGGGAGGAGAGCAGTTGACAGGGGTCAGCCTGGCGCACAGGGGTAGGCTGCGCGTAGCGGGCGAGGACAACGTACCGCGAGGCGCCGGCGACAAAGATGACGGTGGGGCTCATGATTTCGGATGAGGAGATGGCTGGATGGGAGGACGTAAGGCGAGATGTCGAGTTATGGCCGGGAGGAGCCAGGGCCAGAGCAGGCCCTTTAGAGGATCTGAAGGGGCGGAGGGGCCGGCCTTCGGTCGAAGATGCTGACGCGGCGACCCCGCGTGGAGGCCGGACGAAACGAGCCGGGGTCCGTCTAGCCAGCGCGTTGCTTGGCCGCTACCGAGCGAGCTCATGCAAGGACGAGCCTGTTAGCAAATTAGCGGCGATGCCTCGGAGGTACCAGCCAGCGGCAGAACGGTAGGCCGTCTACCGGGTCTTGGCGACGACGCCTGTCGAATAACAGGGGCTGCTGACGGCCCGGGGAGCGCCGGCCGGCGGCGCACCGAGACGGCATGGGAAGAGTGCTCGTCCAGAAGCAGGTCGGGCCCACATGATGCGCTCTTTGCAGGCGGGTCGGAGCTGCAAGGCCCGTCGCAGAAAGATCGAGTGCGAGGTAGGTCGAAGTCGGTGGAAGGAGCTGGGCAGACGGCTCGAGCGCGCGACTCTGCGGCTGCGCGCGGCCGCGGACGAGTCTGTCGCCGATGAGATGGGCTGTGGAAGTGGTCGGTCATCGATGGAAATGCTGTCAGCAGTAAGTATGTCGGCCAGGGAGAGACGACGAGGACCAGTAGATGGATGGAAGCAGGTCGGAAGGTTGGGAGGGAGGGTCAGGAGGGAGGGCTGAGCCTGTTGTCTCTTCGGACCCGTCGGCCGTCTGCAGGCGCAGCTGATATGGGAGGCCTCTGGCTCGCCCAGGGTCCGTCTAGCCCTCTCGCACTCCTAGACAGATGGGGGCGCAACCCCTGGTCGTCTACCAGCAGCTGGCAGTCGGGCATGCCTACGTTAGCCGACTCGATGCCGTCGTCGTCGTCGTCGAGGCCTGCCTGGGTCTGCGCGCGCTTCGGCCGAGGCCTCCGCTAGGGATTGACACTGCCTCCTCGTCCAATGGGAACCGGTCCTCTCGTCCCTCGTGAGCCTCTCGCTCGCAGGGCGCTACAGCTATCGTCCCGGTCGAGGGTCGGCCTCTCGTCGGCCGGCCTTACGGCTCTGCGATCCGAAAGGGCGATGGGGCTGGGACGCTTTAAGGTGGCCGGCATGCTGGCCCGTTGCTCGTCGTCACTTCACGCGCGCGTCGACCCTCCCTCCCTCCTTCCAAACGACGACCAGCCTTGCACCCTCCCCTCCTCCTCCCCTTCAGCCCGCCTTTCGCCCGCCGATGTCGTCCTCCGGAAAGAAGTCTGAGCCGCTCTGGGCCTCACTCACGTCGGGCACCGTCGCCGGCGCCGTCGAGGGCGCCGTCACGTACCCGGCCGACTTCGTCAAGACGCAGGTCCAGTTCCACGGCAGCAAGGGCGGCAAGGTGCGTCGAGCGCCCTCCCAGCTCCTCCCCTCTTGGGCAAGAGCCTGCTCCGACCGTGTGCTCGCTCAAAAGGGGTTGGACCTGACGCCTCTCGCCCCTTTCGCAGCCGCCAGGTCCGGTCGAGATCATCAAGATGACGGTTGCCGAGCGCGGCATCGGCGGCCTCTACAAGGGCTGCAGCGCGCTCGTCGTCGGCAACGCCGTCAAGGCCGGCGTCCGCTTCCTCTCGTACGACTACTTCAAGGGCCTGCTGCACGACTCGGAGGTGCGCTCCAAGCTAGGGCGAGAACTGCTCGATCTGCAGAGCAGGGCATGCTGACCGGTCGACCGGACAACCTCTAGGGCAAGCTGACCGCCCCGCGGAGTCTGCTCGGTACATCTGCGGGCTCCCATATGCGCCTGCACGGGGCACTCGCCTAGTCCTTGAGCTGACAGTCTTGATTCTCTGACGTCCGCAGCCGGCCTCGGTGCAGGCATGTCGGAGGCCATCGTCGCCGTCACGCCGTCCGAGACGATCAAGTGCGGCCCGCTCTCTCAGCGCCAGTGGTGACGTCGTGGGACTTGCTTGCTGACGGCCGTTGCTCCCACGCTCGCCCCCGACCGTGCAGGACGAAGCTTGTCGAGGACTCGCGGCGGGCGGTACCGCAGTACCGCGGTCTAATCCACGGTACGAAAGAGATTGTCAAGGCTGAGGGCTTCCTCGGCATCTACCGTGGACTGAGCGCCGTCGTGCGTGTCCATCGGTTCGCCTAGCCGCCTCGACCCCTTGTAACCAATTGACCTCCCCCGTGATCTGCGCGCTCCCAGATCCTCAAGCAGGGCGCCAACTCGGCCGTGCGCTTTACGACCTACTCGAGTCTCAAGCAGCTCGTTCAGGGCTCGGCCCCGGCCGGCCAGCCGCTGCCCGGAGGCGTCACCTTTGGACTCGGTGCTGTCGCCGGCGTCGTCACCGTCTGTGCGTCGCCCTCGCATGCGCTCCTGACCCTTTGATGGCCATCGCTGTCGACCGTAGGCAGCTGACGCTGATTGATTGTCGGGTTGCGCTTGGGCATTCGCCGACGATCAGACGCAACGATGCCGTTCGACGTCATCAAGACACGCATGCAGTCGCTCACGGCCAAGCAGGAGTACAAGAACCTCTTCCACTGCGGCTGGCGAATCGTCAAGGAGGAGGGCATTCCGACGCTCTGGAAGGGCTCGGTCCCTCGGCTCGCCCGACTCAGCGTCAGTCTGCCCTCCCTCCTCGCACTCGCTCGTCGCCCGGCCTCTGGGAGCATCGTCTTCTGGCGCTGCTTCGGTCGAAAACGCTGACGCGTTACTTTCGCCTGCTTGGCAGATGTCGGGAGGCATCGTCTTCTACGTCTATGAGTCGGTCATCGCCGTCATCTCGCCCCGCAAGTAGAGCGCGCAAACGATCGTCGGCGCCAGGCCGATGCGCACCAGGACGCCAACGACTGAAGCCGCACGGCAACGCCACTAATTCCCTCTCGCCATCGAAGGGCGCCTCTCGACGCGTCGTCCCTAGATGTCGACGACGACAGCGCCCGCAAAGCCTGGCCCGGCCCGACTTGACTGGCACTCGCCCCTCCCCCACGCCCCTTGGGCCACCCCTGCTGGCTCCCCTCCATTCTTCCGATCCCATCTCCGCCATAGACGAATGCTGTTGTAGCGCATGCCACATGCGCATCCCCTGCCTCGGGAAGTCGCCGCCCTTTCCAGGGCTTTTGCATGGGGGAGTACTTGCGCTGCAGTTGCGCGCTCTGCGAGGCGTCGGCCGTCGCAATACGCCGACCTGCCGGCCGACTCCGTCTCGCGGGTGATCGCCTCTTTGCTCAATCTCCCCTGGATGTCTGGCGTCCTGACATGCTCTGCGCTGCGTGCGAAGGCAGCCCGGCGCAGCTCTGTCGCGGCTGAGCGTGACCGACGGCGGAGGCTTCTCTTCTAAAAACGGCACGTTGAGGCGTCGGCCGTCGTTGACCGCGCCTGCTTCGTCGCCCGGGGTCTTCTCGCCCTCCGAACGCACTCCCTGTACACTGTACATTCGTGACTGTGCCCGCAGGCAGACTCTGTTCGGGCGCTCGTCGACAGGTCGGCGGCTCTTTGCACTTTTGTTTGATCGGCTTGCCCCGGCCGGCGGTGTCTATGAAAGGCCGACAGGGTGTGGCCTGCTGCGCGGCATGACAGACCGCGCCGGCCGGCCGGCCGACGGGCGAGGCGACCGGCAGAGGGCGTTCTTCCCCTCGCCCGCCCGCCCGCCCGCCTCCTCACCTCCCACCTACTCCCCCTCCTTCCGACCCCATGTCGCTCCCACAGTTTACACCGCAGATGCTGCACGCCCTCGCTCAGCCATCGCAGGCGTCCCACCAGCAGCCAGGTCTATCTCAACAGCAGCAGGATGCTGAGGCCGTCTTCCATCGGCCGGCCCAGCAGCTGCAGCCACCCGTCGCCCCGCCCGGCGCCGTCCTCTCGTCGACCGCCCAGGCCGCCGCCGCCATCTCTGCGTACCTCTCTGGAGCGGCCTCGATCGTTTTTCCTTCCCAGCAGGCCGCCGCCGACTACCAGGCTGCTGCCGTCGCGAGGGCGGCCGGTGTCGGTGGTCCCTCGGCTGGCGTCGACGACGGCCTCGCGTGGCGCCAGGCCCGGGCGATCGAGGCCCTCCTCGTCCAAAGCGGACAGCACCAGCATCATCACCTGCAGCAGCAGCAATCGTGGCCGCTAGGAGGCTGGCAGCAGCATCAGCAGTCTTTCTACGGCGCCGCCCTCCAGTCGCTCGCCTTCCAGCAGCAGCAGCAGCAGCAGCAGCCGGCCTACGGCTTGATGCAGCAGCAGCCGATGCTCATCCAGCCGGCCCTTCCCGGTCAGCCACCGGCTGGCTCCTCGCTTTACGGCTTGTCCGACACATCCTCCGCCTCGACCTTCGTCGCCGCCGCCCTCTCGCCCCCTGCGACGACGCCCCGGACGTGCTCATCCTCGGGCGACTCGTCAACGTCCTCGCCGCTGCTGTCGGTCGCCTCGCTCTCGTCCTCGACGGCCGGCGGCTCCGGCCTCCACCAAGGCTACCTCCCACCGACCGTCTACTCGGCCAGCCCGTCGACCGGCGACCCCTTTGAGCTCGCACCGACGGCCAACGGGTCCGAGGGCCTCGAGTTCAAGGATCTTTTCGGCTTCTCGCCGGCCGTCGCGCTCGGCGGCTCGTTTGCTGCCGGCCCGCCCATGACGCAGCAGCAGCAACCCCAGCAGCAGCAGCAGCAGCAGCAGCAGCTGTTCAACGAGTGCGTCCCTTCCTTCGATCTCAACGCCGACGCCTGCCTGTTTGATCCTCCCGGTCCTGACGATGTACCGCTGTCGGTCGCTCCGCCCAGCGTCGGATCTGCGCCCTACCTTTTCAACGCGCTCCCGGCCGACGCTACGTCCGGCTACTCATCGGCCTCACCTGCTTCGACGGGCGGCTCGTCTGCCGTCTCGCCGCCAGCCAGCAACCCGGCGCAGCAGCCGACGCAGGCTGAGCTTGCCCAGGCGGCGGCCGCCCACTTTGCTTGGAATCAGTCGGTCAACATGCGCGACCCCAAGAAACGGCACGTCTGCGTCGTCTGCGCCCGAGGTTTTGCCCGCGCCTTCAACCTCAAGAGCCACATGGCGACGCACGATCAGAACCGGGCCAAGCCCTTCACGTGCCCGCACGAAGGGTGCGCCCGCGGCTTCTCGCGCAGTCACGACCTCGAGCGCCACCGAGTCGGCATCCACCAGGGTGAGTCGTCCAAGCCGTTCTCTGCCGAGTCGTTCAAGGAGCGCTACGCTCACACCCGGCACTTCGCTCGCATCTCCTCAAAAGACGTCGGTGACGATCTCGGCCTCGCCAGTGACGTGGCCTCGTTCTCGTCCGGCTCGTCGACAGCCTCGGCCACCTCATCTAATGCTCAGGACTCGAAGCACACCACCGCTCTGCGGGCCAAGAAGCGTTCCATTCGGGGCGTCCCTTCGGCCGCCTGAGTGCGCGGTCACTGCCGACAGGACCTGAAGGTGTCTTTTTCACCGCGCGCGCGCAGGTGCGTCCTCAGTCCTTCCTCCGTATCCACGTGCCTTCGACAAAGCCTGACTTCGGACCCCTTCTCACGGGCGCCAGACGCTCGTCCAACTCGATTGGACCGGCCAAACGCTCGCCATCTGAAAACAAACACGACAAATCCCAACCCCTGAACCTCTCTCGCAGACTACCGGAAGATTGGGGCGACTCTCTCTTTTGAGGTGTCGCCTGGAACTCGTCTGGCGGAAACACGAGCGGGAGCGCAGGAAGGGGGAAGGAGTTGACCGAACGACTTCTCAGAGGAGTCGAAGGACGCAGAGAGGACGCCCGCGTCCGCCTCTCTTCCTCCTCTGTTCCGTCCTTCGTCTTTCCTTCCTCCTCTCCCTAGCTCTTTGCCTCGTGCCCTTCTCGCCTCGACAAGCTCCTCTCAGACTCGACTCGGCCCGGCCTCGCCGGCCCCGCCTCAACGCTCGACTCCGAACACCTTTCTCCGCTCTTCTCTGCGGGACGGACGCCCATCACCCGCCTTTTCCTCCCGACGCCAGCCTCCTCCCCCTGATGGCTGGGTTGCATGGGGATCACGGGGGTCCTGGACTCCAACCCACCCTTTCCTTTCTTGAAGACCGCAACCACCCTCACACGTACGTGCTCTCTCTTCGCGTCTGCTCCGTCGTCTCACCTACCGGCACTAACGTCAGCGCCCTCTACTCCTCACAGCTCCACCCCATCGTCCTCCTCGCCGCCAGAACTTCCTCGCTATTTCTTCTCTTCCTTTTTGACCAAGCCGCCTCGCACCAGCCAGAGCGACTCCCTCGATCCCTTCTCTGCCAAGCCAACCCGCCTTTCAACAGCGGGTGGCGACCGGCAGCGTCGGTCGGGTGGGACGCTCCCAGCGCTAGGGCCTTTGTGCCGCTCTTGGAAACTCCTCCTCCTCCTCTGCCTCTCCTCCTCATATAACTATCCTTTCCTCCTAAGGCCGGCTGTACGCCGTGTGCCAGCTCTCGAAGCTCTTGTATGAGTGTCCTCCAGACCTACCTGCGCGACCGAGGCTGAGTTGCCTGGTCCGCAGTCGCCGTGCACGCCGGCCGGCCGTCAGCTGTCATCGCCGAGGATCCAGAGGGTAGCGGGCCCTGACCCGACTGTGCAGCTCGCCTCGCAAGCCGATCCTCACGCCGGTAAACCCTTCGCCTGGGGCAGCCGACGGGAGCCGTGCATCTAGAGAAGGGTCGGGACGACCGTCTCATGCCCCGCCGGCCGTCGCCGACCGCAGGCCCGGCGCCCTTCTCCTCGCTGTCGGCCACCCCTCCGAGCCCATCTCGGCCAGCGACGCCTGCTCTGCGACGTAAGTTTCTCTGCCAAACCCTCCTGTACTGGCCCAATCGCAAAGCAAGCTGACTCTCCACCACCCCGCCTGCAGCTGCTTAGTTGTCCGATGGCCATCGTCCCCGCGCCGAGACCGGCCGCCCAGCTCGTCGTCGTCGCCGCCCGGACGCGATCCTTCCTCGCCTCGGAGCCTGCACCACTGTCGCATGCCCTCGAAGGGGAGACCACAGCAGAGGGGCAGGAGGCCGGCCATCCGTTCAGCCGGCCACGAGGTGTGACGACTGAAGGCGAACGGACCATCGTCTGCCATCTGCTGGTCAGCAAGGTCAGCGCCGTGCTCACCCAACATTCTTTCGTCCGCCCTTCAGACCTGACACGCTCGGCCCTGTTCCCCAATCGACCCCTGCAGTGGACGGGCATCCAGATCCAGAGGAAGACCTTTGACCTCGACCACGCCTTCGGGCCCGAGCACACGAACGAGGACGTCTACCGGGCGCTCTTCAACGAGCGGAAGGTGCGCGCGCAGCATCTCCTTTCCTCCAAGGCTGGCCACTTGCCTCGGCCGATGGCTCGTTCCACCAGCCCGCTCTTCCTGATACAGAAGACTGCCGACGAGCTTTCTTCGAGACGAGTCGCTGACGACCGGACTATTTTCATATAGGTACTCGAGACTGTCTTCGACGGAGGAGTGAGTCCTTGGCGAGGCCGGCCGACTGCTGCTCGCCTCGGGCTGACCCGACGCACGTCCTTGTTCAGGTCGGGACCATTTTGGCTTACGGCCAGACTGGCAGCGGCAAAGTACGTTCATGGCCGTCTGCTTTTGTATAGTTGAGCATGATTGAGATGCTTGTTGATAAGAGCTGCGCTGCTCTCTCTCTCCAGACGCACACGATCCAAGGCCTCGAGCACAACATCGCTACCGACCTGTTCGCCGCGGCTGCCATCTTTGCGCACGCTCACTTCCCGTCAGTGGCAAGCCTTCCGGAGGACGTCTTCAAGGTCGAGATCGAAGCTATCGAGATCCTCGGCAAGGAGTCGTGGGACCTGCTCGAGCGGGACGAAGGTCAGGAGAGGGGTCGGAAGGTCGAGATCGCCGAGAACCGGGTGCGCTTTGCCTCGACTCGAGCGTCGACGAGATCCTCAAGACTTGCTGACACAACTGCTGCTCGGCTCATCCAGCACGGTTCGATTGAGATCTCCACGTCCCGTCACCGCGCGTCTTCTTCAAAGGAGTTGCTCGCCCTTGTTGACCGCGCTGCAGCCGCCCGTCAAACGCGATCGACGATCAAGAACGACGTCTCGTCGCGCTCACATGCGCTGACGACCGTGCTCGTGACCAACACTCTCTTCCCGACGGCGACACCCGGTCGACTCTTCATCGTCGACCTAGCCGGCAGTGAACGCGCCGCCGACCGGGCCGGCAACGAGCGCGACCGGCTCGAAGAGGGCCGTCTCATCAACGAGTCGTTGATGACGCTCAAGGATTGCGTTCGGGCGCGGTCGATGGTGTGCGTGTCGCTCGCTCTCGGCACAGCCGATGATTGTTCTGCTGACGATGACTACCCGCCCGCCCGTCCAGCGATCTCGAGCGGGCGAGGAACGCCTTCGTGCATGTTCCTTACCGCGGATCCAAGCTTACGTTGGCGCTCAAGGTCTGTGCCCTCGCACATCTGAAGAAGCTGTCGGTGCCTTTCGTTGACGTCGGCATCGTGGGCCATGCCAGCCCGTCTTTGACCTCGAGTCGACCCAGACGTGCCAGATGATCGTCATCGGCCACGGTGCGTCACAAACAGACTGTGTCGTATCGCGCTTACTGACGTCGTAACCTTCCACAGCCTCTCCTCATCCACAAGGTCAGTCTCTCGGGGCCATTGATTGATGCCGTACGCTCTGACTCTCGATGTCTGGCCCGATGACGGCAGACGCTGCACACTCGCAAAACACGCTCAACTACTGCGCGCCATTCCGGGTCGTACCAACAAAGCTCGTCGACGAGGCGGCGGACCAGAGGCCGGGCTTGTGGTCCAACGAGCAGTTCAAGGCCTGGGTCGCGCGTGAGAGCAAGAAGGTCGACCCCCACCGTGTGTGTTGCTCAGCTTTGTGGAACAGAGGCCCAACTACTGACTGGGTGTAACTATTTGTGCGTGCAGGGCTCGCTCCAAATGGCGAGACGGGGCTCGTCATGTCGAGCCTGTCGGAAAAGGACTTTGTCGCCCGCTGCATGGGAGCCGCCCGGCCTGGCACCAAGCTGACTCCAGCGGCCGCCAAGGCGTTCTACCTGCATCTTTGGAAGGCAACAGGTGTGTAATCCCCTCCCCTGAATCGTTGTAAAGTGGTTGACCTGACGCCGTCTAGCGCACAGTCGACTCCAAGGCCAAGAGCCAGCCTTACGTGCTGCACGGCCGACTCGTTGCCCGCGATCCGTCAACTTGGACGCATCACGAGCTCCTCGACTTCTTTGAGCAAGAGTTCGCAGCGATCGACGGCGAGCGGGCATTCCCGGAACCTCTGCGCGGCAAGGACGTCATGGGCATGGGTGTGCGTCCCGCGATCCTCTGCGCCCAACCTAAGCAGACACTGACGACCCGTTCGGTCGCACTGGATGCAGGAGGCGACGTTTCTTTCGAGGGTTTTGCAGTCCCCCCGCCAGGACGGGAAGCCGGTGACAGAAGGTCTCGCGCGCAAGGTCGGTCCGTCTCTGATCCACTCGTAGGCGAGGACGCTGAGCCGCCGCTGACATTTTCGTCCCTCGACAGGCCCGCGATCGCTTGTGGTCGCTGAAGATCGAGGAGCGCACCGCTGGGAGGGACGTCATGCGCGAGCGCAAGCCACCAGGACTTTTATAGATGGCATGCTGAGAGGATGGATCGTCGGCGAGAGGCGGATCGGAGGAAGGCTCGTCGAGGAGACCAAGGGGTGAGGGGTGAATGGCAGTGCAGGTGAGGAGACAGCCAGGTAGAAAAAGTCGGATTGGGGCGGGTGCAGGGAAAGCTTGATGGATTCGGACGCGCTCGAGAGCATTAAAGCGACCCAGCTGCTGCCATACGTCGAACTCGATCGGGGCAGAAACCTCGCGGATCGTGACCGACCGCACGCAAGTCGTCCGCAGCTCGGGCCGCTCGTCGAGCGTGTGCAGGCAGCTTTCGACCCGAATTCCAGCCAGCTCGTGGAGCGCGTAGACACCTTCGTCCTTCTCCTCCTCGCCGGAGTCGAAAGCGGCCAGCTGCGGGCCACGGAGGGTGTGGCAGAGCAGCGGGCGGGCGATGTCATGTTGAGATCTAAGGGCCCGTGCGCAGCACGCTTAAAGGGGTCCGTGATCAGCTCGGCATCAAAGAGCTGCGAGCGGCGCCAGCACGCACGTGGAAGAGTCGCAAGACCAGCATGCACCGGTCGATGGCAGCTTCGGCCGACCAGATGGTGTTGGAGAGCCAGTCGCGGTGGTCGTCGCCCTCGAACGAGTCGTCCTCGAGCGTCAAGAGCGGGGCGACCAGGGCACGCAGGACGAGCTCCCAGATGTCGGCCAAGCTCTTGACCATGAGGAGACTGTTTTGACGATAGAGGCAATAGGCCGGGTAGATGAGACGAGTAGGCAGACGCAGTCAAGCGTCCAGGCTGAGGGTCGGCTGAGACGTGGCGAGGCGAGGCAGGTCGTCGGGTCGAGATCGAGAGGTCAAGAGCGAGAGGGGCTGCCGGCTGCGCTCGCCGACGACCGACGCGCGCCGGCGACTCTGGATGCGTACGGCCGTCGGCCCGAGGTCCACGACAGACGGTCGTCGGCGTTCTGCCCTCGGGATGCGCGTCGATGGTCCGCTATGCCAGGATTTTGCGGCTCGGCGTCCCTCGGAGCTCCTGACCTCGTCCGATGCTCAGATCATCACATCACAAGGCCGGCGAGCTTGCCGCCGACGACGCTCGCACCAACCCAGGCCGCCCACCAGCGGACGCCAACATCCAGCGCTATGCTGCGGCCGAGGTTGACGAGCGCCGGGCCAGGGCAAACGCCGCTGAGTCCCCAGCCGACGCCAAAGAGGGCGGCGCCGATCCAGAGCTCGGGCTCGGTCCACTCGCCATCGCGAGCCGGCTTGGGACCCTTGTAAAAGAGGATGGAGAGAGGGAGGACGCCGGCGAGGAAGAGGAGCGACGGGTTCCAGGCTGAGCTCGCACTGAAGGGCGTCAGGAAGGAGAGGATCGTCGAAGTCGAGAGCATGCCCGAGTTGGCGAGCGAGAAGGCGAACGAGAGCGAGAGCATGAAGGCCGGGAGGGCCGTCCGCGAGAGTTCGAGCTTGGACGGGATCGTCGCCGCGACGGCGGCGAACAGCGCGCTCGAGGTGAGGAACCAGCCGCGCGGGCCGACCGACCAGTCCCAGACGGCCGGACCGGCCGAGGGAGGGGCGCCTACGACGTCCGGGTAGACTGAGGCCGTCAGGCCGCCGAAGACGAAGAAGAGAGTTGTTGCGACGAGCGACCGAGGCGAGAGACGGGTGAGGCCAGAGAGCATGTGACCGCTGAGACCCGCAGCCAGGGAGGATGATCAGCGACAGTGCTGGCCTACTGCGGGTGATGGCCCGGAGAAGGAACGAAACGTACGACGTGCAGCCGTTGGCGAGCTTGCTGCCGGCACCAACGAGGAGGGCGCTCGCCAGCCATCGCGTCCACTGGGCCGACGTCTTCGTGATCTCAAAGCGGACAATGTCAGGTCCCGGCAACAGCCAGCCGACGATGACGCCGCCGACGAGGAGGCCGACCGTGCTGGCGACCGTCTTCCAGCTCCGCTCGCGCGTGACCGAGCGGTGAAGGGCGCCCGAGATGCCGTAGGGCGACTTTGTGAGGTCGGGCGAGAGATGGACGGGGACGAGGAGGAGGAGGCCGGCGAGGAAGGAGCGGGCGGGCGTGACGAGCGTCATGGTGCGAGGGCGGGCAGGCGAGCGAGCTGAAGTGTGTCGGCAGGGGAGGGTAGTGAGAGTCGGTGTGGGTCGTCCAGCGGAGCAGAGCCTTTCAGTGGAAGTCGACCGAGGCGGGCTTGCAGGGATGACTGAGCGAGGAAGGGGGCGATGGTTGAGGTCCATTCGGAAGAGGCAGCAGGGGCGAAGGCCGGGTCGCCGGCTCGGGAGCCCCGCGCGAAGGCTCGCCCAGCCAGGCCGAGCCGACAAGACGCCTGCCGGCGGTGCACGCCCGCCCCACCTGGACCGCCTGTCGAGCAGGGCCACCTCCGCACAGAAGAGAACCGCGGACCCCCGGCACGACGGCGATGGCTGGACAGATTCGTCTTGGAGCTCTCCGAACGTCGGCACGGAAGACATGAGGGAGGGGCCGGCAGGAAGCAGGCCGCGCGCGTCGCACGCGCGCGCGGTACTGTTGCTGGGCTGTCGACAAGATGGGGCTTGTCGCTGCTGCAAACTTGTGACGGGCTGCCGCCTTCGCCAGCAATTCGCGAGCAAGGAGACCATCGACAGGGCATCATAGGTACAGCGAGATCAAGAGAGTAAGTGACAGATCTAAGCAGGCATACAACAAGGGGGCGGGAGCTGGCGGTCTGGTCGTCAGTCTGCAGCGCTCGCCGAGTACACGGGCAGCGTCAGGGCTTCAAAGTTGCAACTCGAGCTGCGGGAAAAAGTCGAAGCAGGCGTCAGCGAGCGCGACCTGTTGCGGACTGCCTCGGAAGGGCCGCACTTGGCGACGGTGACATCCCGCTTGTACATCGTCGCAACCATCAGCCGGTCGTCTGCCTCTGAGCCGACGCCTGGCCGCTGAAAGAAGACGTCAAAGACGAGCTCGTGCGAAAACGTGAGGCCCGGCGAGTCGTCGGCGTAGAAGATGGTCGTCGGCCGGAGATGCGAGTTAACTGGCTGCGGTAGAAGATGGGCGAGACGACAACAGTTGGTCAGCCCTTCTTCGTGCACAGATTGCAACGTTCAAAGTCAAGACGCACAAGCACGCCGTCGGCCGCCCACTCCCATACGTCGCCCTTGCAGCCACCTTGGATCGAGCCATCGCACAGGAGCTCGGCCCAGTGCTCATTCTTTGCGCGTCGGACAAAGTCAGGCTGCTGCCAGCGGTCAAGGTAGCCGGCCTGCAGGATGCTCTGTCGAGGACTCTCGACCATTTCGATCCGGCCCGTGGGCGAGCAGAGCCGGACCGTCTGGATGAGGTAGACCTGGATGCCGAACACGGTCAGGTCTGGCGGCGGTGCGGCAAGGGTAAGCTTGCACGAGAGTGGAAGGCCGATCGTCAGACGCTGCAGAAAGAAGCACGCGATCATGCGTCAGATGTCAGTGAGAGACCCCTGCCTTCGGTCACAGACGATGGCCGCACGTGTGTGCTAATCTCGAGCCGTGCCTGGCCTGACCAGTCGCCGTTGCTCTGCTCGTCGATGTCGAGCCGCATTTCTGATGCGAAGACGTGGGTCGTCGTCAGCGCCGTTCGGGTTTCAATCACCTGCTGCCGGACCCACCCTCCTCCTCGGATCGCTCGGGCAGGCCGACGATCGTCATCTCGCGCTCGCTCGACAACCGGCCCTTGAAGAACGAGCCTGTGCCGGGGACCTCGGCCCGGAGCGAGTAGCGCACGCGGCCGTACGTCGACTGGACCGAGATTGGCGCCGAGGCCGGGACGAAGAGGGCAAACTCGAAGCAATTGACGCCGCTCTGGAGCTCGACGAGGCCGCTGCCGGTCAGCTCGGCCAGCGAGAGCTCGCGCCGGAAGGCTTCCGTCTCGTAGTAGCCGCCTGTCGGGAAGGCGACGCTCTGCAGCGCTGTCAGCGTGACGCGGACGTCCTGGACGAGGCGATGCGTGGTCGAGACGATGTTGACGAAGCCCTTGACCGAGCCCTGCAGCCAATGTGGACGAGACGGCGATCGTCAGTATGATGGAGCGGCCCAGAGAACGACGGACTAGAAGAACGTACGCCCATGCCGTCCTTGAGGGCAAAGGCCTCGCTCGTCTGCCGGTTGCGCGACCAGGGCGGCCGGATGTAAGTCGTCTCCTCCGAGAGGCAGAGCGAGACCGAGCCCTTTGTGAGCCGGAGGGCGGTCACAGCCGCCGCCATGTGAGCGAGGTGCCGAGCGAGGATCTCGGAGAGCGGGCAGTGCCGGATAAATCCATTGGCGGAGACAGCGACTGGCGAAAGGGCGGTCACGTCCCTCTGAGCTGGGGCGACCCAAGCAGCAGAGTACGCCTCCCGGGGCGAGTACGACGGCAGGATGGACATCTGATGAACTCGAGGGTCGGAGATCAGCTTCCGATTGCTGCGGCCGGTGATCGAAGCCGAGTCTGCGACTTACCAAGTCAGGTTCGGGTCGGGACGGGGGCTAGGGAGGGTTAGGCAGGCGGACCAGGTCGTTGCAAGAGCAACCGTCCCTCCCTGGCCGTCGCCGCTCTTGACCTGGTGGGCGTCGGGCCGGCCGCCCTTTCGACTGAATGGCCGTCGAGTCAGGCAGGCAGGGGACTTCGATGGCATTCTACGCGGCGGCCAACGCCGTGTCGCGCCGCGCTGGCTCTGTCAGCGTGCCGCGTCGATCTGCTTTCGTTGACGGCGACGGCGACTCAAGGGAGCCGGCCGCGCGACGGGCTGGCCTCCGCGGGCAGTTCAGGTTGATCACCGCCCGCGTCGTCGTCAAGAGAGCGGGGAGAGAGAGAGAGGGAGAGAGAGAGAGGCTTCAGCGGCAGGCCGTTCGACTGTGCTAGATGAGCAGGACGTCAGGTCGGGTCGGGCGCCGTCGGCGTACAGGCGTCGACGGCGCGACAGCGCGACCGACGGCTGCCGGCTGCCGCCGGCAAGGGCGCCCGCGCGGGGCAGGAGGCACCAGCGGCAGCGGTGAGCCTACCTGCCTGCCTGCCTGCCTGCGGTAGTGCGGCTGGACCCCGAAGCTGGCTCTCACCCAGGTCAGCCAGGCGGCCTGGATCGCGCGACGAGAGGCCACTCGCGGCATTAGTTGTGGGCGAGAGGCAGTGCTATGCTGGCTTGCTGGGGGAGGCCAGCCCGCCCGGCAAGCACCCGTTTCGGCCGGCTCACCGCCGACGGGCGAGGGCGTCCGAAGGAGGTCGCCCGCGCTCGTGCCAGCGAGCGCTACACCCTCGCCCAGGTAGCGTCGACCCTATCGGACCCCGCCTCGCACATACACACAACAAAGCCAAACGGCTTCCCTCCGATATCGTCTCCTCCCCCGTACATCCTCTCCCGACGCGACTCCCGACCATGCTCTCGCTCAGCGCCGACTCCCGGGCCCGACTGCTCGACCTCGTCCGGGCAGAGGCGCAGAGGCTGCCGGCCCTCTCGCTCGCCATCACCACCGCCGATGGTCCACTCTTTTACGCCCAGGCTGGCAAGTTTGACGCCCTCGACCCCGCCGGGCCCGACGTCAGCGACGACTCGATCTGCTGGTTCGCGAGCACGACCAAGCTCCTCACGTCGGTCAGTCAACCTGCCCAGTCCTGAGCCGCCGGAGACGCGTCAGCCCTCTGCGCGGCCCGCTAGCTGTTGCTGATCCGACCCACATCCGTCTTCAGATTGCCGCGCTTCGGCTGGTCGACCAGGGTGTGATTGCGCTTGACACGCCGGTGTCCAAGTATCTCCCCCAGCTGGCGACGCCGCTGCGCTACATCGCGAGCGTCGACGACTCCGGGCAGCCCGCCTACGGCTCGACCAATGCCGAGATCACCGTCTTGATGCTGATGAACCAGGTGAGCAGGCCGGTGAGTGTCGCTTGGCTCGGAGCTAGTGCTGATCGCTGGGCCCCTGGTGTTGACAGACAGCCGGCTTCGGTGCCGAGTTCGGTCCCAAGGTCACCGCTTGGAAAAAGCAGACGGAAGTCGGCGGGGGCTTCGTTAACTCGTGCAAGCTTGTCAGTCGACGCGCGACCATGGCAGACGCCCTTCTCGCCTCAGGTCGATGTCAGCTGGTGTCAGCGCTGATATCTGGTACCGCTCTTCCACTCCCTCTCGACGTGACCCAGGCAAACCTCGTCAACACGCCGATCTGCAACCCACCGGGGACGACCTGGGAGTATGGGAACGGGCACGAGTCAGTGCCGCGAGCATCGCCGGGTACAAGTCACTCCTGCTGCTGATTCCTCGCTGCTCTTGAGCGTCTCCTTTTGCCGCAGGTGGCTCGGCCTCCTCGTCCAAGAGGTCTCTGGCCAGCCGCTCGAGGATTTTTTACAGCAGCACCTCTTCCGGCCGCTCGGGCTGCGCAACACGACCTTCTACCCTTTTGCCGAGGCCGGCCAAGCGAGTCGGCTCGTCCCGCTCCGGTGGCGTCAGGAGAACGCAGATGGCTCGGCCGAGTACCAGGCGCTCGTCGACCAGGATCCAGGACTGACGTTGCCGAGGAGGTGAGTCGAGATCAACTCGTTCGAAGGATGATAAGGCAGCTCTGACTGTTCTGGCAGACGCTCCGAGATCGAGTATCCAGTCGGAGGCGGCGGCATCTACTCGACGACGTCCGACTACGCGACAATCTTGTCGCACCTGCTTGCCTGCCGGTTGCGCCGAACGCCGTCGTCGATCCTGTCGGCCGAGAGCATCGACTCGCTCTTCGTTGGCACGCTGCCCGAGGGTGCGATCGACCAGGACCACAACGCCGGCATCTACGCCATGCTTCGGGTCGAGCGCGGCCTCGGTGCCGTCGACTGGTCGACCGCGCTCTGCCTCTACCAGGGCAGCGGCCAGAAGGCCGGCTGGGGTCGGTACCCAGGCAGCGTCGGCTGGGCCGGCGCAGGAGGGACCGAATACTGGCTCGACGAGCGCGCCGGCATCGCAGTCGTGATGACGACCCAAGTCTTGCCCGTCTTCTCCAAGGCGGTCGCGGCGATGAAGGAGCGCCTCGAGCGCGCCATCTATGAAGAGCTGGCGATCTGATCGGACGAGGGAGATGAAGGTGAAGGATGAGGGGCATGCGATCCGTCTCCCCCTCTGCAAAGGTATGTCCCAAGCCTTTTCCTCGTTCACCTCCCTTCGCTCGCCGCTGACGCGATAGCGGGGAAGGCAGGCCCTCGGTGGGGGGAAGAGAGGACTTACTCGCGCAAGAGTCGTTCCGCTCCGTGCTCCCCCCACATCGCCAGCACGCTCGACCTCGCTCCACGCCCGACGGCGACGCCTCGCCCGACCGTCCACCGAAGCGGCGTCGACAGAGCGCTCGACTTCGGACGCGGGCAGGGCTCTGAGATGCCGCTAGCTCGAGTCGCATGGGCCTGGCTCACCTAGACCCTGGACCTGCGACGTCGTCGGCTCTCTGGCTTTCGTCGGCAGAAGCGCCGATTTGATCCGTCGCTCGCCCGCGAAGCGACGAATTGCGGTAGGCGACCGCATGCTGACCCGACCCGGGTTAGGGGCTGACCGGGACTGACAAGCTTGAAACCCCTGGAGGCTGGCTCCCATCTCGCGCGGGATGAAGGGGAGGGGTGCCAGAATTAGCGGCCCCGCACTAGGCCATCCCCGCTCGTCGGTTTGGCCGGCGCGGGGTAGCAGCCGTTAACTCCGAATCGACTGCGCGCCGCCCGCTCGCGCCGCCGGCAACGCGGGCCGACTGCCGCGCGACGCTATGCGCCGGTCTGCTCTCTCTCATCGACAGCCTGCCGCTCTCATCGCTCGCTGACACTGGCTGACGGGAAAAGGCAGGCAGCACGCTCGACATGACCTGCACACCTGCTTACAACGAGAGGGCTCCAAGGTGGATGTATGCGTGGGCTCATCGGGTGGCCGACGGCTCGGTTCGGTCGGCCTCGAAGGCCGTGGGCCTATTGTGCCGGCGGCGCGGGCTCTGATCTCTGAATGCCACCGATCTCGGCGGCCCCCTGTCAACCGTTTGCCTTGCAAGGCCGACCTCGGAACGCCAAGGGCGAGGCCCACTTTGGCTTGCACCACTTCCCGCCCGCGCACGACGGGACCGCCGTCCCGAGCAGAAGGCAGCTTTCTCAGGCCCCTCCGCCCGACGAAAGGACCACCTTTCGCGGGTGCCGGGCCACGGTCGGCGGACGACGGGCGGTGGGATCACTTAAAGAGTCGGGAGTCTTGTTGGTACCGTCGACTCTTGCTTCTCCACCTCCCCCGTCTCTCTCTTCCTTCCCGTCTCTCGCAGCTCTCCTCGAGCTCATCCATCGTGCGTCCGCTTCAGCCTGTGCAGCTCCCTCACGCTATCGACTGCGCGCTGAGCCCGACTGCCAATCCTTCCTCTCTTCTTTCTCCGACAGAAGATGGCCACTCCCCTCACCCGCAAGGACTCTGAGCTGTCCGACCTCGAGTACGAGAAGGCCGGCATCCAGCACATCGACCACCAGGACACCATCACCGAGGAGGATGAGGGTGCCAACGTCGGCATGGCCGCTTACCACGAGTCGCAGAAGATGGCCGAGATCGTGCGTCCGACCGTCGACCGGCGATTTCTTTTGTGGTCCCCAGGGTCTCTGACCAACGCCGCTTGCTCTCTTCGCATCTCCAGACTCCCGAGCAGAACAAGGCCATCCTGCGGCGCATCGACTGGCTGCTGCTGCCTCTCTTCCTGATGACGCAGACGCTCCAGGTGGGCTCGCTCGCTCGTCGATCGACACTCGCGAGGTCACGGAACTGATTCTTCCCTCCCGGCCCTTGCCCCCTCAGTATCTCGACAAGACCGCTCTCAACTACGCCTCGGTCTTTGGCATGAACAAGGCCCTCGGCCTCGTCGGCAACCAGTACTCGCTCGCGGCCTCCATGTTCTACATCGGCTACATGGTCGCCCAGCCCTTCTTCTCGTACTTCCTCGGTCGCTTCCCGGCCGGCAAGGTCCTCGGTATCTCGTGTGGTTCGTGCTCGCCGCTCGTGTTCGCTCGCTTGCCTGCCTGGAGCTCAGCGCTTACCCGCCGACCTGTGGGCTCGTCCTTTCGCAGTATTCTGGGGCGTCTCGGTCCTCACCATCGTCGCCAACAAGAACTTTGCTCAGATCATGGTCAACGTGCGTCTCCGCTTCCACCCTCTCGCTCTGCTACCCGCGCAACCTCGTCCTGACTCGTCCCTCCGTCCTCGCTTGCAGCGCTTCTTCCTCGGTGTCTTGGAGGCTGCTGTCACCCCCGGACTGTCGCTCATGACCGGCTTCTGGTACACCCGTGCCGAGGCGCCCCTCCGGCAGACCATCTGGTACTCGGCCATCGGCTGGGGAGGCATGATCGGTGCCCTCATGGCCGCCGGCATCCAGGGCCTGTCGGACGCTGGGCCCGTCAAGCGCTGGCAGCTCATCTTCTACATCCTGGGGTCGATTACCGTGGCTTGGGGCTTCGTGCTCTACTTTTGTAAGTTCACACAGGCCTCTCAGCTGCCGAACTGCATCCGCCACCCCCTTCTTAGGCTGACTCTCCTCTTCCTTCCTTGCGCTCAGTCCTTGCTGACGGCCCGTCCAACGCCCGCTGGCTCAAGGCCGAGTACCGCCCCCTCGCCGTCGCCCGTGTCGCTGCCAACGGTACTGGCATCAAGTCCAAGAACTTTGAGACCAAGCAGGCCATCGAGGCCCTCTGCTCGCTCAAGGCTTGGCTCATCACGATTGCCATGTTCGGATCGTCGGTCCCGAACGGCATCCTCACCAACTTCTCGGGCCCGCTCATCAAGGGCATGGGCTTCTCGGAGCTCAACGCCGCCCTCCTCGACTGCGCCGGCCGGTCGCTGCAGGTCATCTCGCTCCTCATCGCCGGTATCATCGCCACCAAGTTTGAGAACTGCCGCATCCTCATGGTCACGATCGGCAACATCGTCTGCGTCCTCGGCTCGTGCCTCATGGCCTTCCTGCCCTTCACCCAGACCTGGCCTCGGCTCGTCGGACTCTGGCTCATCAACGTCCAGTCGGTCGGCTTCACCCTCGGCCTTGTCATGATCTCGTCCAACATGGGCGGCTACACCAAGCGTGCCGTCACTTCGTCGATGGTTTTCGTCGGCTACTGCGTCGGCAACATCGTCGGCCCCCTCTGCGTCCTCCCCGAGGAGAAGCCCGTCTACCGGTCGGCCGCCTACGCCATGCTCGCCGGCTACGCCGCCAAGACCGTCTGCCACTGCCTGCTCGGATGGTACATGCTCCGTGAAAAGCAAGTCCTCGCCGATCTTCTTTGCCGAACTTTGCCGTCCTCTGTCCTAACCGTTGCTCTTTCCTCTTGCAGCCGCCGCCGCGACCGCGAGCACGGCCCTGCCGACGTCAAGATGGCGGCCGAGCTCGGCATGAAGAACATCACCGAGAATCACAACAAGGACTTCCGTTACGTCCTCTGAGCGGTCGTCTCGAGGCCGTCGCTCTTTATTTCTCTCTCGGACCTCCTGCGGGTCGTCTGCCGGATCTCCCTCGCACATCCTCTCTCGGTCACCACTGTTCCCCTCTTTGTACCTTCCACGCCATTCCAGAGCGCAGCCCATCTCTTGTAGTCTCGCCATCGCGCATATGTAGACCCTTCTTTGTCGTGCTAGATCTCACCGATACAAGGCTCAGCCTCTTGCACCGTTTGCTTGTTCCGTTCTCGAGAACAGAGCGTCTGGTACTGGGCTCCGATGCGTTGGATCAGTGAACCTCGGTCCAGATGAAGGTCGACTGTGGTCTCCGGCTCTACGCGGCCTGTCGCTGCGCGGTGTCGAGCGCTGTCTTGCCTGCCGAGCTGTCGTCGGGCAACTATATCGACGGCGAGCCCTCGAAGCAGGACGCGCCGCCCACCGGCTCTCTTTCGCAGCAATCATCGTGAACTGTACGTCCGAGCTTGTGAACAGTACATCCGAGCTTGCGACCGATGGCGTCCCGTCCGAGGTGGAGGGGCCAGCTGCGGCCCGCGCCGTTGAGCCCGACCGGATGACGCGCCTGCGCGCAGGCGTACTCCCCTGCTGCTCGATCGCGCTCCGTTCTGTCGCCGAGCTCCGACCGCGTCGTGCTCCCTCCGATGGTGAGCAGCCCTGCTGCTGGAGGCAAAGCCCTCGGAACGGCCTCTGACCATCATCAAGGGCCACAACGTACGCAGCTCGTAGACCCCTAGCCCCGAACTCCCCTCCTGCCAGAACCCCGTCGATCACGACCCTAGTCCCGATGGTTTGTGCCGGAGCCGACCTCCCGTTGCGAACTGCTGCGAGAGCGAGGGCTCACCGTCCCTTGCACCTCGACCTTCTCACTTGCCTGCACCCTGGCTGAACGCGGCCTGCTAGTCACCAGTGGACCCTCCAAAGGAGGACAGCCGCACGGTCCCCAACATACCCGTGCGTCCGCGCTCGCCGCTTGCCTCGTGGACGCTTACTTGTCTGCCCGTCGCCCGGGAGCTCTGCGCTGACCGTCGACCTCTGGGCTCGTTCTTTCGCAGGACCATGCCATGATCGGTGAGTCTTATCAAAAGAGCGAGACCTGAAGGAGGATGAGACCGTTGCTGAGCCGGTGATCTCGGTCCGCAGGCAACCTGAGAACGGCGGCCCTCGTCTCTCTCAATGGCTCGATCGAGAGCATGTGCCTCCCGCACTTTGACTCACCCAGGTCAGCCGTCCCGACCACAAAGTTGCTTCTGCAGTGCACTCACAAAATCGCGCCTACTCCTCCTCTCCGTTTCGCAGCATCTTTGCCCGCATCGTTGACAGCGAGAAGGTGCGGGAGCAGGCTGCAGCGTGCCAGATGCCCTCCTGGAGTTGCGCTGACGCAGCCGCCTCGCACCTCCACTTGCTCAGGGCGGTCACTTCTCCATCGCGCCGAAAGGCCAGTACCGGACCAAGCAAGCCTACGCGCCGACATCCAATGTCCTGACGACCAAGTTCCTCTCCGAGGACGGCGTCGGCCTGCTGACGGACACGCTCGTGCCCAAGGGCGCGACCAAGGCCGGCAAGGCCTTCTTGCCATGGCTGCTGCGCCGGGTCGAGGTCGTTGCCGGCAAGATCACCTTCCGCGTCGAAGTCGCGCCCGCTTTTGACTAGTACGTCTCTGCTGCTGGGCTCCTTCTATCACGCTGGAGGCTGACCTAGCTTGTCATCGGCCTGCAGTGCGCGCCAGTCACACGAGCTCAAGATCGTCAAGGACGAGTCGCAGGCGGCAGAGGACAGACCTGCCGTGCCGAGGGTCATCTTTACTACGCCAAAGCTCTCGGTCGACCTGCGCACGCTCATCTCGGGCGATGCCGAGGAGCAGACGGGCGATGCCGACCCGGCCGGTGTGACGGCGCCTCAGAGCCAGGAAAAGTCGGCCAGCGATGGCCCGACCGTCGACTGGCACGCGCTCAACCTCAGAGAGCAGGGCCACAAGGGTCTCGGCGTCTTTGCCGAGTTCGAGGTCCTTCAGGGCGAGGTCGTCGACTTTATCTTCCGCGAGATTCCCTGCGAGGAGGAGAAGGAGGAAGAGGCCCACAAGGGTGAGAATGGTGCGATCAAGGTCACCAAGGAGAAGGCAAGGGAGCTCGGTGTCGACGTCAGGACGCTCGCCAAGGGCGTCTCCAAGCTCCGGCCCGACTCGGACCCCGTCTGCACGCCGTCCCTCGTCTCTTCGCTCATCCAGGTGCGGCGTCTGCGAACCCCTACCAGCCCGTGCTTGCCAGGCTTACGCTCGCCACTCGCCGTCTTGCAGCGGACGAACACATATTGGAAGAACTGGATAGGATCGGCAAAATACAAGGGGCGCTGGCGCGAAGTCGGTGCGTCCAGAGTCCGACGACTTGACACAAGCACCCGAACCCCGTGTGCTTGACTGAGACACATTCGCACGCTTGCAGTCCTACGCCAAGCCCTCTTCCTCAAGATGACCATCTTCGAAGAGACTGGCGCCATCGTCGTCCGTCCCTTTTCGCGCATCCGGTCGACGGGGCCTGTCTGACACCGACGTGCTCTCCTCAGGCTTCTCCTTCCTTCGGCCTGCCAGAGGAGATCGGTGGCGAGCGCAAGTGCGTCGGACCCATGGCCTCTACTATCTCGAGAGCACCCGCCGCTGACGCACGCATCACACAGCTACGACTACCGCTTCACTTGGATCCGAGACTCGGTCAGTGCTCTCCGACACGACCTACGATCCACAGCGACTGACCGACGCCTCTCTGTTCTGCAGTCGTTCACTCTGTACGCGCTAATCCGACTGGGCTTTGTCGACGAGGCAAACGCGTATATGGACTTTGTCCACCGTGTCGTCGACAATGATGTGCGCGCCTCTCGTTCCTGCGCAGACAAGCGGCGCGATCAACTGACGCCGCTCTCTTCGCTCAATTGCAGAACACGGACGGCTCGCTGCAGATCATGTCCGTCACCCGGGGATCAGCTCTCAGGAGTTTGCTTGCTGACACTCTCATCCTTCGATCAGGTACACCATCCACGGCGGCAAGGAGGCCCCAGAGGAGGTGCTCGATCACCTTGCCGGCCACAAGGGCTCGAAGCCGGTCCGCATCGGCAATGCTGCCGTCGACCACCTTCAGCTCGACATCTACGGCGAGCTTCTGGATGCCATTTACCTCGCCCAGAGTCTGTCTACCTTTGTCGTGGATGCGCTTTCGACCCGCCCGCTGACCTCGTGAACGTCGGCCGCGCCCCTCGCTCTCGACAGAGTACTCGTCGCCCCTCTCTTTCGACCGGTGGTTGGCAGTCCGGCGGACGGTCGACTGGGTCGTTGCCAACTACGATCAGCCCGACCTGAGTATCTGGTTCGTCAGCTCTCCTCGCCCATGTGACGTCGTACAGCTGTCGCTGACGTTCTCTTCCCGCCGCACTCGAAGGGAGGTGCGCTCGCAGAAGCAGGTACGTCGTCCCACAGGCATCGTCAGCCCAACCTGACTCTCCAAAACTGACCAGTCTGCCGCTGCTACTCTCACTAGAATTACCTGTACAGCAAAGTCATGGTCTGGGTCGCGATCGACCGCGGCCTTCGTCTGTCGGACAAACGCAGCCTTCCGCTGTCGGCCAAGCAGCGCTCGTCCTGGCTGGCCGCGCGCGACTCCATCTACGGTACATCCCTGCGCAGCGGCACCGTTTCCTCTCTCAACCTCGCCGCTGACGTTCATCCTGGATCATGCAGAGGAGGTCATGGACAAGGGCTGGAACAAGGAGCAGGAGTTCTTCCCCCAGAGCTACGAGGGCCAGGACATCGCCGACTCGGCCGTCCTCATTATGCCTCTCGTGAGCCGTCCGCCCTTCAGAGCTCTGCGACCCGCACTGATGCCTCGCGACCCTCTCCCCTGCTCCTTTCAGTGCTTCTTCATCAGCGCCTCCGACCCTCGCTTCCGCAAGACGCTCGACCGCATCCTGTCCCCGCCCGAGAAGGGCGGCCTGCAGCAGAACAACGTCGGTCCCTCCGCATTACGACAAGGCCGTCGCAATGCTTTTGCTGATCGCGCCTTGAGCCCCTTCTCTCTGTTGCCGCCGGGCAGCTCATCTCGCGCTATGACACGAGCAAGGTCGACGACGGCCTCGGCGGCAGCGAAGGATCTTTCACGCTCTGCACGCTCTGGGCGATCGAGGCGCTCGCCCGGGCGGGCGCGTACGAGCCCGAGCTCCTGCCCAAGGCGACGGCCATGCTCGAGGACTTGCTAGGCTACGGCAATCACGTCGGCCTCTTTGTGCGTCACTCGAGATGCTGCTCCTTCACCGACCCTCGACTGATGATCGACGCTCGGCTCTTCCTGCAGTCCGAGGAGATCTCGATCTCTGGCCGCGGGCTCGGCAACACCCCTCAGGGCTTCTCGGCCGTCGTACGTCCCTTCTGCCAATCCAGCTCTCGACTGCTGCTCGTCGTGCTGACCAGTCTCTTTGTTCTCGCTTGCGCGCCTGCCAGACGCTCATCTCGACCATCTATAACCTCGACCGCGTGCTCGACAAACACTTCTAGCGTCCTGTCAGACGCAGCTCGCCACTAGACGGCCCGCGACTGTATCTATAGAATACGACATTGGCGCCGGTCTGGCGCTTGCGCCGTTCAGCAGGCGGCTGGGGGATTGGAGAGACGGACGACGCTCGTTGGGCTGGTTGAGGAGGCTACGTCATCACCGTCCGTCGGGCGAATTAGAGGCAGCCTCCACTTTTCCCTCAGGGATCGACTCCCGGCGCCGCTCGTCGCATGGCGCTGCCTGTGGCGCCGCGCCGGCGTCTCTGCGCGCGCCCGGCGACGAGATGAGGGAGGGCAAGCGCCGCCCCTCCTCCGTTTCCCTCTCTCGACACCGATTCCCCCCGCACCCACAACACCCACACCTACCCTCCCCTCATCTTCCAGCAGCAGCAGCAGCCCCTCATGCAGGCCGCCTCCAACTTCCTCCAGGACAAGGTCCTCGGTGGGCCCGTCCCGATCGACCAGGCGGCGACGCCCGAGTACAAGCACCGGGCCGACGGCTCGACGATGAAGGCCCTCACCTGGCAGGGCACCAACAAGGTCAAGGTCGTCGACGCCCCTATCCCCGAGATCACCGAGGACAAGGACGTCATCCTTAAGGTCACTGGTGCGTGCGACCTCCGGTTTGCTCGCTCACCTCTGGGCGTCGACCAGCCCGCCGGCTCGCTGACGCTCCTCCGTCCGCAGGCAGCACCATCTGTGGCTCGGACCTGCACCTCTACCACGGCGAGATCGTCACCATGCAGCAGGGCGACATCCTCGGCCACGAGTGCGTCCCTTCCCTTCCCGCTCGAAGCGGGCCCTGACTTCCCTCGAGCGATTGCGCACGCTGACGCCGGACGCGGCGGCTTCCTCCGCGGGCGCGCAGGTTCATGGGCGTCGTCGAGAAGAAGGGCAAGGACGTCACCAACCTTGAGATCGGCGACCGCGTCGTCGCCTCGTTCCAGATCGCCTGCGGCGAGTGCAAGTGGTGCAAGAAGAAGCTGAGCTCGTTCTGCGACCGGACGGTGCGTCCCCCTGACGTCCCCGTTGCGCGAGGCTGCGCTGACTCCCGGTCGAACCCTTTCATCACCCTCAGAACAACAGCTCGCTCATGCAGACGTGCGTCGCCTACGATTTCCAGCACCCTTCGATACGATGGCTGACGTCTGCTCCTATCCTTTCCCCCTCTTCCCCCCTCCCTCTCCCCCCCCCCCCTTTCCCCTCTCTTGCCTCCTGCAGCATGTATGGCCAGCGCGACGCCGGTTTCTTGTATGTCTTGGCCGAGCTCTCTGCTTTCTCACTCCTCGGCTCGGCGACTGACTCGTTGCTGCTGTCGATCGTGCAGTGGCTACTCGCACTTTACCGGCGGCTTCCCCGGCGGTCAGGCGACGTTCGTGCGCGTGCCTTACGGCAACGTCAACCTGCTCAAGATCCCCGACGACGTCGCCGACGAGCAGGCCCTCTACCTGTCGGACGTCCTCCCCACGTCGTATCACGCCGTCGTCGACACTGGAGTCACCGATGGCGATGTCGTCGGCGTCTGGGGGCTCGGGCCCATCGGACGTGCGTCTCCCCTTACCGTCTCGAGACGTCGACCCTGCCCCTTTGCTGACCCCATCTTTGTCTTCACAGTCTGCGTCGCCAAGTGGGCGCAGCTCAAGGGAGCCAAGACGGTCATCGGCATCGACCTGGTGCCCTCCCGGCTCGCCTACGCCAAGGAGAAGCTCGGCATCGAGGTCTTTGACGCCTCGGGCGGCGTCGACGTGGCAGAGGGCCTGCTCAAGCTCTTCCCTGACGGCCTCGATGTCGCTATCGACGCGGGCTCCTTCCACGAACCCAAGACTGTGCTGCAAAAGGTCGAGAAGGCCCTCATGCTCGAGACGGACGTCAGCGAGACAGTCAACGAATGCATCAAAGCGGTCCGCAAGCGCGGCCACATCGGCCTCATCGCCGCCTACTCGTCGTACACCAACCATTTCAACATCGGCTCGCTGATGGAGAAGTGCGTCTCTCGTTTTTCTTTGCCCTTTGATGCGTCGCCCGCTCGAGGCCTCTCTTTCCTGACCAAGCCGTTGCACCTCTTCCCCTTCACAGGGGCATCCGCCTCCAGGGCAACGGTCAGGCTCCGGTCCACCTCTACTGGGAGGAGATCCTCAACGACTACCTCCGCACGGGCAAGGTGCGGCTCGCCCCGATCGCTCCTCCTTGGTGTGCAAGAAGGGCCCTCTTGCTGACGACCTCGCGCCGCCTTCTGCCGCCACGCCTCGTCCCAGTTCTCGACCGAGTTCATGGTCACCCACCGCGTCCCCGTCGAGGACTTTGCGACCCTGTACGACAAGTTTGACCGCCGCGTCGGTGGCGTCCAGAAGGTCTTCGTCGAGACGTGCGTCCCCCGACCCGTCCGACGCCCGGCTTCGCCCTCTAGGCGCACGAGCTCACTCCACCTCGGCCAGGCGCTGACCTCTCACTATCACCTCCGTTCCCAACAGCCCATTCTCGAACCCGCCCTCGCCCGGCTTCCCCAAGACGACTCGCGCGGCCGATATCGGCGAGACGAACGACGTCAACGTCAAGTGAGGCCCCGGGGCCTGCCTCCGCGAGAGGCGAGAGGGTTGAGGAGAAAGGACGGAGCGTGGATCGCTGTAGCGTTAGCCGAGATCTTTGTAGCACGTAGCGATGACGATGAGACTTCTGCCAGATCCCCCGAGCGCTCGTCGAGCGTGCGACAATCAGAGCTAGGAACCATGTTTGGTTCGGCACGTCGGATCCGCGGTGGGCGGCTGCGCGCGTGGGGGGTCTCACTCGAGCCCTCCAGCTGCTGCTCGAGAGGCTGCCCTTGTCCTCCCGCCGGCCCTCTTCCCTCAACGCCCATCAACACATCCAGGGCCTTCTCAGCGAGATGCGACCGTCACTCCCGCTCCTGCTGCTTGCAGGCAGTACCGCCCATGCCCTGCGCATCCCGCGCATCCTCAACGACACGGCGGCAGCCGTCGCCGCCGCCAATGCGGCGCCCGAGGTCTTCGAGACACGGCAGCCGACCGTCGCTCCCTTGCTCGCCGTCGCCCATCAATCGACGTCTTCCTCGCCCGTCGACCGCCAGCCGGTCCTCCCTGGCGACGACGACGCCGTCTCCATACTCACCGCCTCTGCCTCCGACGACGACGACCCAGCCGTCTCGGTCGCGGAGGGCGCCGTCAAGGCCGAGCTACAGGAGACGGCCGGCAGCTGGAAGTGCGACGTTCGAGCGTGGGTCCGAGCGGCCGACCTCGAGCCCAACTCGGTAACTGAGGCTCACGCTCGTCTCGCCGCTAATGGGACCGCGTGCGCCGACCTCGAGTCCTGGTCGGTCGGTTTGCGGTACAAGCAGCGCATGATCACCCGCCTCTAGTCAGGCCGCCGCTTCTCCCGCCGCTGTTCCGGCCTCCTGCGATACTGACCTGCGCGCGACCCGTCCGCTCTTGCACACAGCGCTCCCGAAGCCAAGTTTCCCATCAAGCCGATCTGGTCGTCCGAGCTCGACTCGGGCGACCCTTGGGATGACGCCGGGGATATCTTCGACCTACGGAATCCTTGGAGGTCGTCCTCCTCGCCCTATCAGGAGATGTTGGACGAATACAGTGCGGCCCGTTCAGATATTCTGCTCTGGAGGTGCTGTCGCCAATTTGACCCTCGATCTCTGCTCCCTCGCAGACAAGATCGTCTCGGACCCTGCACTCTGGGAGGTGCACGCCGCCGAACACGTCATCTTTGACTCGCAGCTGGAGCTCGCAGTCGCGTCGGCCGAGCGTTCGTCCTGACGGCTCCGTGCGACCTGACGAATGGCGCGCGCGCTGACAAGTCCTCTGTCCGAGTAGCCGATGGCATCCTTCCTCTCGAGTTGATCAAGGCCTTCCAGATCGCCGTTCCCAACACAAACCTTCCTCCAAAGGCTGACGGAGGAGAGTTCACACTCAAGAACCAGAATGACGAGGTGAGACCAGGTCTTCTCGATCCTGGAAACATTCCCAACATGCTGACGCTCGCGCCTTTCGCGTTTTGCAGATGGTCAGCAGCGAGGACCTCTTCGAGTACTACTTTTCGATGCGACTTAAGAACGGCTCGACGCTCGACTTCCCTGCCGGCCAAGCCGGCTTCCTCCCTGCAGGCCCGCCCGAGCAGGTCGACGGCGTCGAGAAGATCGTCGTCAACTTCACCAGCCCACGCGGGGACAAGCAGAAGCGCCTGTACAGTGACGGCTCTGACTCGCGCAATGTCCCAGCTTGCGTGCGTGCCCGTTAACTTGCTGCCTGGCTCGGCATGGCCGCCTGCTGGCGTAATGCAGCTGACTTGAGTGCTTTACCGCCCACTAGGACAAGGGCAACTTCACGAACTTCCGGCTCGAGCTCGAGATACCGGCCGCGCACACCTTTAGCCTCAACTCGACGACGTACCTCTCGGCCACCCTCTTTAAGGAGTCAAACGGCACAGAGTACCCCATCAATCTCACGGTGCGAGCCAGTCACACGCAAGAATTGTCGTGGCTCGACCAGTTCCCGCGCGCGACCGAGGCCAATCTGACTCTATCGGCCCGAGAGCACGGTCAGGGCCATTTATCAACTGCCTTTTACGGCGACTCTGGCCGGCTCCTGCGCATCAAGCCGGACGAGATTGCGCAGGCTGAGCAGGACCAGCCGTGCGGGCGCTACTTTCGCGGGCCTAATCAAGAAGACCCTGTCGCGCTCGATCCGGAGGCTGCCGTGCAGCAGATCGAGATCCCCGTCAAAATGTACGTCCATCGTTGGTCACGGGCTCTGCGCTCGATCTCGCTGATTTACGTGCACCTTTCGGCTTCACGTCCTTCCCCTGCATTCTCCTTTTAGCGACTACGATGCCATGCCTGACTTCCGCACGGCGTTCATCAATCACGTGTCGACCCTCCGCCTCACTATCAAGACTCGCTTTGCCTGCCAGGAGGAGCTCGATGCTCCGGTCAAATTGTCTGACGACGACGACGAGCTGTGGCGGGGTTGGTTCCTCCCCCACCCCGTACACGACCAGGGCTCCTGCCGGCGCAGCAGGCTCGCCCACATGGCCAACGTCTCAATCATCGTTGCCGGTCCGCCCCCTTCGGCGCCGATCGCGCCGACGCATTACCTCGACGCCGGCGCGCTTGCTCCGGTACTCGCCCTTCCGGGTGCGACCGGCCTCTCCTTCCCTTCGATCGGCTCCCTTCGCCTCGAGGAAGGTCCCGAGCGCAAGGAACATCGTTACCGACGCGCCTGGAACGGCGCCGGGAACCCCTGGCTCCGATCCTCGGGCTCGCACGAGCGGGCCGGCGCAGTCTGGCAGCGCTACGAGAAGTCGCTCGCGGCTGCCACCAAGAAACCCCCCAAGGTGGATGTCATCGCCGGCGTCTCGCCTCGGCCCGCCCAAGGCCTCTTCGCTGTGCCGGTCTAGCTTGCGCAGACGCCAGCGCCTTGAGCAGACCGGTCGTCGTGCTCCTTACCCCTCTCCAGGGTTGCGCGGTCCTATAGCTACCCTTCGCTTCCGAGCCAGGCGCCCTCCAAGCTGCGGCCGGTGTCCTTTTTGCTCGGTCTCACTGTATTCAGTCCTCGTCTCCACTTCCATCTTTGACCGCTTCCTCTGCTGTGCTATAATGGGTCTTCCTCCTCTCCTCCACTCTGCTGGCTGCGACAGTCAGACAAGTGCGCCGTTCGACCGGTCGGGGCGGCGTGGGGACCCCCCACCTGCAAGCGCGGCTGCGACCTTTGACAAAGCCGGTCGCTCCTCCTCCACCTGCTCGCTGCGACCTGCCCTCGCCCCTGGCGGCCCTCGCCTAAGGCCTGCAAGACTGCGGCCCAGAAGCGCGTGGATGCGCATAGCCGTGCTGACTTCCTTTCCTTTGCCGGATGCCGCTGACCGGCGGCTCGAGGGGGCTGGAAGCCAGGTGGAGGCGGACGCCCTGCGAGGCTGGACAGCTCAAAAGGCAGGGGCGGCTGCCGAGCTGTCGAGCCTCTCTTCCCATCACGCACCTCTATAGCCCTCTTTGCTACACTACCTGGTGCGCCCTCTGCCCATCTTTTGACGTCTCGTCTGGTCCAAGACTGACCGGCAGTTGACCTGTCCTCTGTCACAGGTCTCGGTCACTCCTCGCGCCCTCCTCAGCAGCTCAGCCTCCAGTCCACCCGCCCCGGCTCTTACTCGCCCCGCCATGACCGCCGACATCACCTGGCCCGCTCGCTACACGCCGGGAATGACCGACAACTTCGTTTCAAACGAGGTCATCGTCGCCAACCTCTCGGCCGCCCAGGTCTGGTAGGTCTCTCGACCACCCAAGGTCGACGATCGCTCTCATCGACAGCTGGGCTGACAGCCATTCGACCTGCGCAGGCCGCTCCTCGCCGACATCACCCAGTGGGAGTCTTACTACCACAATTGCTCGCGCATTACGCCGCCGGCTTCGGGCCCCTTCCTCGAGCTGGACGACACCTTCTCCTTCTCGACGTTCGGCCTCGACCCGCTGCCTTCGCAGGTGACCGAGTCGGTCGCACCCGGCTCAAACGCCACCGACAAGGCCGGCCGGCTGACCTGGCGCGCGGGCCCGACCGGCGAAGGCGACTCGTTCCTGGAGGTACTCCACGGCTGGGTACTAGAGGATCTCGACGGCGGCCGCGTCCGCATCCTGACCCAGGAGAGCCAGCTCGGCAAGATTGCGGCTGACCTCGCGCAGCAAAAGTGCGTCTCCACTCGATCGCCCCGTCGCAACCAGAAGCAGAGCTGACTGGCTGCTTCGCTCCCATCTTCAGGCCAAACCCCATGCTGTTGGGCCACCAGGACTGGCTCGATGGCCTCGTCAAGGCCGTCCGGGAGAAAGTTGCCTCGTCGGTCTGATGCGGCTCTCCTTCGTCCACTCGTCCGGGTTCCAGTGTGACCAAGATGCATGTCAGACTGCGCCTCGCATCTATCGTCTTGGCAGTGTCGCGCCCGTCTGACGTGCTGAGAGTGGAACGGCAGAAGGCCACCGGGGCAGCATGGGTTGAGCCGCAGCGGCGCCTTCGACCGCCAGGACTGGAGCGCAAGGGCGGGAGGGGGGAGGCCGCCGTGCCTTGCAGCGCCGCATGTTTCCGGCGAACCGATGCTGAGCTCGGAGGAGTGCTAAGGAAACTCCAGGGCACTTCGGATGACGGCCCCTAGGCTCGATGCAGCAAGGGGCCATCGGCTTCAGCCGACCGGGGCCGTCGAGCTCGACGCGAGCTTGATCACCTTGCGCTTTCGCTCATCGTCGTCCGAGGCCGGCGGACAGACGTGCGTGTCAACAGGTGCTGGAGCTGACGGTGAGATGTCGAGCTTCTGTCGAGACTCGTCCGTCCCGTGATTGTAGCGAGGGTGCTTGCGAGCCAGGACGCCTCCGTGGCACAGCTGGCACGCGGCCGGGTCGACGCTGCCGTCCTTGATGCGAGCGAGATGAGCCTCGTAAAGGCCTTGCGCAGCGCGGAGGCGGTCAAAGGAGCTCAGGGTCAGTCTCACGCGTGGCTGTGCTAGAGGAAGGTCGGGGTCTACGCACGGCCAGCTGGCCGGACGGTCTTGACCCAGTCCGCCGTCGTCTCGAGCAGCTTCTCGACCATCTCTCGCTTCGGCCCATAGCCAGGCCAATACTCCAGACACTGCAAGAAAGAAACTCAGGGTCAGCGTTCGTCGAGTACGGTAGTGGTACGTTAGCGAGCCGACCTACCTTGAGGTACTCTTCTCGCAACGACTGATAGCTGGCCTGACCTTCGAGCCAGTCTTTGTGTAGACTGCTGTGCGACGGCCAACCGCGACGGAAGTGGGCGAGCTCGATCTCGCGATAGGCAGCCTCCTCGGCTCCGATCGCGTCCACCGGGTCTGTGGACTTTGCAGATCGAGTGACCTTAGAGTCGACCGGGTCCTTTGGGCTTGATGTCGAGGACAGCATCGCTGTTGGGCGGAGCAGGACGACGGGGGGTCGACGCGACCACTTCCGCGCTCGCGTCGGGCGCAGCAGGCATCGCCCGCGCCGTCGCGACGGCCTGAGACGAACCATCCCGAGTTGCTCTCTCTTGCAGTCACGCACTTGCAGATTGGCACGGCATGCGATCGGGGATCATGATCTGTCGGCCTGTCGTGTCAAGCGCGCGAAGGCAACCTCTCGCCCGTCAGCGAGCAGGACGACTCTCCCAGGGCGGACCGGCAGGCGCGTTGCAGGGAGGAAGGACAAGCCGAGGCTTGCCCGACGCAGCGAGCCTTCATCACGCTGGATGAGCTCGCAGAGGCGTTGGAGCGCGGCGGCAGTCCGATGGACGTCGAGGCGCAGCGTGTGCGTCTGAAAGAGAGGGAGCGAGGGATCGGTCGCAGGCCGGGCCTCTCATTCACCCGACGCAGACTTCTTCAATGGCCGGCAGCTTCTCGCCCTCTAGGACCACGACCCATGAAAGGATGACAAAGCGGATGCCGACGACGAGCCACCAGACGAGCTCGGTCGATTGCGCCTTGATGAGGCCCGCGCCGACTGTCATGGACGACATGATCAACGGTCAGCCGTGGAACGCAAACGAGCGACGCAAGTTAGGGGAAAGGGACGCGACTGACGGAAGCTGCCGCCGACGAGTGAGATGATGTAGAGGACACGCAGGTTGCGGGCGCGCGAGTGCGGATGCCGGAAAGGCACAAACAGGTGCGGGTCCGTCAGGAGATCGACGAACGGGCTCGTCAACATCGCCGACGGCAGTTCCGGGTTGCTTGAGCCGCGAGCCTGGCGAGGCGTGTACAGGAGAGGTCAGTTACAAGCACAGTGGATGTGCTGGATGCGACGGGTGCGGTTGCGCACCATCGCGACTTGAACGCCCGAGCCAGCAGCCAGCAGGCCAATCAGCACCCAGTCGTGCGGACCCTGGGCGTGAAGCGTGCCAGACGATAAGAGCGCGCTCGGGATGATGAAGAGGATCGTCTGGATCGCAAGCGAAATGGCGAGCCAGGATCGCCGCCGCGGTCCGACTCGCCGGGCGACGCAGCCAGCAATGAAGG
>Ga0308160_10001179_pt1 | contig 39211 bp, 38 predicted proteins | sample PhyFR1_FD_201036 | JGI IMG/M metagenome (GOLD analysis project Ga0308160, IMG submission 201036) | Phyllosphere microbial communities from UC Gill Tract Community Farm, Albany, California, United States - DLSLF.R1 | ecosystem: Host-associated > Plants > Phyllosphere > Unclassified | place: USA... | reverse complement strand
ACCATCCAACCAGATAAGTAGATGTAGCGTTTGTCAGTTGTACCAAAGTATTTTTTGTTCGCAATCATTTTTTGTTGAGCGATGAAACCGTGCCAGCAACCCAAAGATTGAGTGTATTTGCTAGAATCAGCATCATATTCAGCCATATCACGACGCATAATAGCAGCAGTATATTTAGCAATGTCTAAACCAGTTTTGAATTGGTTTTGCATTTGCATACGCGCAGCATCTTCTGGGCTGATATCGCGCCAAGTGTTGCCGAATTTTGCTTTTAATTCGCGGATTGCGTCAATCGCTGTTTGGTATGTAGTCATGATATTTTCCTGTATATAATTTTAGGATTTCATCAATCAAAGGACTAAATCTGCAAAGTATTGATTTGTTCAGATTTAGAGCGCTTCGTTGCAATGGACACAGCTTAGTTTGACTGAAAAAATTAATCCAATAGTCTGCGAGAATCTTCAGTATTTATTTAAAAAATATGTAGATTAAAGTCTAATTATAATTATCACCATATTTTATAAGTTACTAATTTTAAAAATTATTTAAAAAAATTAAAAAGTCTTTTTTTGTATAACAAACAATCAACATGCTGTTTTATTCTTCATTAGACCTAAGTATAGGGCGGAATAAAAAACACTAGAATTTTCGTTTTTGTCTGATTTTTTCTTATTTCATCATCATTATTTTTAAAATACAATTGTATTTTATTTCAACAAATAAGACACCCTTAGCTTTATTCTGCATTCAAATCGTCAACTATAAAAAGACCTATCTGCTTTTTCAGCCATAAATTTGTGAAATACAAATTTTCATCTAACAGCTCATGCTATTTAAGTGTTTTTGATGCAATTGAAACCTACCTATTTTACGCAATTGCATGTACCGCAATTTAAGCTTTTAAATACCGTATTGCAGAGATAAAAGCATCCATTTCATATTGCAACTTATTTAAAACTCAATTGATAATCGCCCAGAATTCACAAGCGAGCAGAATGGCGAATAGGCTAACAAAAGTACGTTTAGGCCGGCTTTTTTTTCATCATATTTCCTACACAAGCCTTACCGCTTATGGCATAATCAACATAATTTCATGGTTTTATTATTGGTATTTTTTATATGAATCTGGAGCGGGTCGATCTCAATCTATTAATTTACCTTGATGTTCTTTTACGTGAAAAAAATGTTACCCGCGCAGCAGAACAATTGGGTGTTACCCAGCCCGCTATGAGTAATATTTTACGCCGTCTACGTAATTTATTTAATGATCCGCTTTTAATCCGTTCTTCTGAAGGCATGACACCAACAGAACGTGCTTTAGAATTACAACCTCGTATTCGTGATGCGCTTTCTGACTTGTCGATGATTTTAGAACCTCGTACAGAATTCCGCCCTTATACCTCGAATCGCGTTTTCCGCATCATGACCTCTGACTACGCCGAAGCGACTTTGGTTCCTCGCCTGGTTAAAGCATTGCGTTCAGAAGCACCGAATGTGGTTCTCGACTTTTTAACTCCAAGTGATGTGTCTTACCGTGACATGGAACAAGGTAAAGTCGATTTAGCCATTAACCGATTCAATGAAATTCCACAAAGTTTCCACCAAGTCTTGGTTTGGCGCGACAGTTTTTCATGCTTGCTCAACAACAAACACCCTGCCAGCGCAAACTTAAATCTTAAAAGCTATTTAGATGCACAACATATCTGGGTATCTAAAACCGGTATGGGCGTTGGCTTTGGTGTCAATCCAGATAAACAGGCAGGTCTGGGCTGGATTGATCAAGCTTTGGAACGTATTGGGCAAAAACGCAAGATTTCTGTTTTTACCCGCCATTATCAAATGCCTGCGCTTTTGGCATCCAATGTGGATTTGATTGCAACGCTGCCAAGCCGTATTGCCAAACTGCAATCCAACAATCCAAACCTGCTGATTAAAGATCCGCCGTTTTATATTCCAGAATTTGAATTGAAAATGGCATGGTGTCCGCTCTTACATCATCATCCTGCACACCGCTGGTTACGTCAGCTGATTCTGTATGTAGCCCGCCAAATGATTGAAGAAGAAAATCGTGAATTTCTAATGAATAACTCACAATTTTCGCATTATTAATCGTAAAAAATCCTTAAATTCTTCTTTTTTAAGATTATACTGTGCTAATCCAGGTAGTAATTTCATTACTACCTCTAGTCTTTTTGTGTTAAAAATATTCCATAATAATGATGATCTACAGGTGGATTCGTGAGCCTTTTCCAGAATATCCTCATCATCGTGATACTGATTGCAGGAGCCGGTTTTCTATCTTTAACTGAGATTGCCCTTGCCGGTGCACGCAAAGTCAAACTTAAAATCCTCGCAGAATCTGGTGAGGAACGCGCCCAAAAAGTTTTAGACCTGCAAGAACAATCGGCTGACTTCTTTGCGGCTTCGCAAATTGGCTTAAACGCGGTTGCGATTCTCGGCGGTATTTTGGGTGAAGCAGCATTTCGTCCCTATATCGTAAATTTTGTGAACCGCATTTATCAAGGCCCATGGACTGAAAACATTGGCTTTATCCTCTCCTTTAGCTTAGTTACCTCGCTTTTTATTCTTTTTGCCGATTTAATGCCGAAACGCATGGCCATGATTGCACCAGAAAAAATTGCGGTTTCTGTGATTAACCCCATTCAAATTTTCATTAAAATTTGCAAGCCATTGGCCTGGGCCATTAATGCCATCGCGAATTTACTGTTCCGTTTGTTTAAAATCAATACCGTCCGTGATGACAATATTACCTTTGCCGATATTTCAGCAGTGATGGATGCAGGTGCACAAGCCGGCGTACTACAAAAACAAGAACATCATTTCATTGAAAATGTATTTGAACTTGAAGAGCGTAATGTCCCTTCAAGTATGACCACCCGTGAAAACGTGGTGTTCTTTACCTTAAAAGAGTCAGAAGCCAGTATTCGTCAAAAACTGGCAGAATATCCTTATTCCAAATTTGTGGTTTGTAGTGAAAATATTGATGATGTGATTGGCTATATTGATGCCAAGGATATTTTGGTCCGTATTCTGAACAACCAGTCTTTACTGCAACTCAATGAAAATACCATTCGTAGTGTACTGACCATTCCAGATACTTTAACTTTATCTGAGTTACTTGATCGCTTCCGTTCTACCAAGGAAAAATTTGCGGTTGTTATTAACGAATATGCTCTAGTAGTCGGTGTGATTACCCTCTCTGACATTATGATTACCGTGATGGGTGATTGGGTAACGACGATTGAAGCGGATCAGCAAATTATCAAGCGTGATAATAATTCATGGCTGATTGATGGCAGCACGCCAATTGAAGACATCAAGCATGCGCTTGAAATTGATGAAATGCCGGATGATGAAAACTATGAAACCATTGCCGGTTTCATGATGTACAAATTGCGCAAGATTCCACGCCCTGCAGATGCAGTCATATTTGGTGCTTATAAATTTGAAGTGGTGGATGTCGATCATTTTAAAATTGACCAGTTACTGGTCACACGTCTGCTTGAAAAATCAACAGAACCTGAAGTCATTGAACCACCCTCCAGCTAATTGGATCTGTTCCAAACCGATCCCGTATATTAAAAATATATAACCTTAAAAAACCCATTCTTGTAATGGGTTTTTTAATCACCTTTTCTTATAAACAGACTCCTGCTTCCCTCCGCATTTCCTCGAAATTTTTTATGTCTATTTATAAGTTAAACCACTCGTACAGCAATTGATGAATGCACAGAAGTTTTAAGCTCATCCTTAAGATGCTTAATAAATATACAATTAAGTAATATTTTCAAATATTTAGCATTCAGCGTAATGAAGTGCTTATTTTAATAGCCTCTATTTAAAGAATATTTTTATGCTTGATAGTGAAACAAATCACATTTTTATTCCGATATTTTGTTTTATAGACCTATAGCTTAAGCTCTGTTCAGGCTATGTATCTAACTTCAACAAACATAGTTCTGCACTTTCAAAGGATTGATTCTCCATGCTGACCCTATTAGGTCTTGGCATGATTTTATGCTTTATGTATTTAATCATGACCCGACGTATGAGTGCGCTTGTAGCACTCACACTAATTCCCGTAATATTTGCTCTAATTGCCTATGTATTAGGTTTCTTCTTTGACAGCTTAAGTCACATCGAAATTCAGAATCTTGGCGAAATGATGCTGGAGGGTGTTAAAAAACTTGCACCCACTGGAATCATGCTGTTATTTGCCATTTTATATTTTGCCATCATGATTGATACCGGGCTGTTTGACCCCTCAGTCAAATGGATTTTAAGACTGGTCAAGGGTGATCCTTTAAAAGTAACCTTGGGAACAATCACCTTAACTTTAATCGTATCACTGGATGGAGATGGCTCAACGACCTATATGATCTGTGTGGCAGCCATGCTTCCTCTATATAAGCGTCTAGGAATGAGCCCTCTGGTCATGGCCTGTCTAATGATGCTGTCTAGTGGCATTATGAACCTGACGCCATGGGGTGGACCTACCGCTCGTGCCGCCAGCGCACTTCATGTTGACCCAAGCGATGTATTTGTGCCTATGATTGTTCCCATGATCTGCGCCATTGCCTGGGTTTATTTTATGGGCTACATGTATGGACGTATGGAACGTAAACGTTTAGGAATTATTACCCTGGATGTCAGTCATGGCGATAATATTCAAATCTCTTCCAATCCAGAAGCGAATCGCGCTCATTTAAGATGGTTTAATACTTTATTAACTGTCGTGCTCATGATTTGTCTGGTCAAAAGTGTATTACCGATGTCGGTACTTTTCATGATTGCACTTTGTATTGCCCTGATGGTGAATTATAAAGATATCAATATGCAAAAAGATTTAATCGCCCATCATGCCGGAAGTGCTTTAAACGTGGTGGGAATTATTTTCGCAGCGGGTATTTTTACAGGTATTTTGGCCGGTACGGGCATGATAGATTCCATGTCTAAAGAATTAGTCGCCATTATTCCTGAAAGTATGGGGCCATTTCTTGCGCCTATTACTGCTATTCTAAGTATGCCTTTAACCTTCTTTATGTCGAATGATGCCTTCTATTATGGAGTTCTGCCTGTTCTTTCTGAAGCCGCCTTGCATTATGGAATCACTCCAGTAGAAATGGCACGTGCTGCAATTGTTGGCCAACCCGTCCATCTCCTTTCTCCCTTAGTCCCCTCCACTTATCTTTTATGTGGTCTGGCCGGAATTGATTTTGGACAGCATCAAAAATTTGCAATCAAGTGGGCCATTCTGACCTGTTTAGTCATGATGCTGGGTGGCCTAATTTTTGGTGGTTTTCCTTTTTACTCGACGCTTTCTTAAATATTAATGATAAAAAACCCAAAAAGTTCGACTTTTTGGGTTTTTTCTTATTTTGAGAAAAACTATTTAAAGTTCTCAATCAAGTTCTCAATCACGAGAGCATAGTGAATACCAATATCTTCTTCTAAAATATTGTATGCATTATCAAACTGAACCATTGGCCAGCCTTCTTTCCAGAACGGGAAAATATTGTGGAGGTCATGCGTTACAACTGCATCTTCACGCAGAATCGCTTGCGCAACCTGGGATAAAACTTGAGCTGTTTCAGCACCGTCAATCGCCATGTAATCAATACCGCGTACTTTCAAAATACGGATACGGTCTTTTTTATATTTAATTTTTTTGGCTTGTCCGGCATTTAAACCTAATGCCAAAGTGACTGCTTCAACAAAGTTTTTTTCAAAAGCATCATGCAAAGCCACAATGGCCTGTTTATGTGCTTCTTGACGACCAGCTTTACCACCATTACGGATAATCTCTTGCGCCTCAGTATTCAGCACATCGTTTTTCATGGACTGTAAAATGTCTAAAATTTCGATATCGCTTAAAGATTCAGGAGATTGATCAGTCATGAACTGTCCTTGGACAAAAATAATAAAGGTCTATTTTCGCATAAATCATCATTTAATACAGGAATAAAATCTGCTTCACCACATTCTTCTTGGACACCCAGACTAAAAACAATACTCATAAATGAGGCTATTGATTCAATAATATTGAAATTTCTTTAGTTCATTAAGACTTATCATTTTGGAGTAAACAGTAATAGCTTTATATCAAAATTAAACTCAAGTTAAATAGTCAAAAGTTAACGGGAAATCCTTTTTGCTATTCATTCCCCAAAGATAAGCTTACTTTTTCACTGTTATATTCCGTTAAATCATTTATATTAGCCCTACTTTTTATACTCCCTTTTAATTCTTATGATCAGCAATAAACAAACTTCCCTTTTTTTAAAACAAATGCGGGAACAATACCCGACAGCGTTTAAAAAAAATTATTTGTTTTATAGCATGATCAAAACCAAGGGCATTTTAGATGAATTAAAAGAACTGATTCCGTGGGTTCTTGCAGTGATGATTTTTGTATCATTATCTATGAGTGGAGGGCATTTTATTTCGCTTCAACTTCCACAATTTGATACTTTTCGCGCGCATGGCATTGCTGTTTTAGCCATCATGTTGCTATTTATGCTCTATACCCCATTCGTCATCAAGCAGATCAAACACAGCTCAACCTCTCTATATCAACACTTACGTCATACTCCGGTTAAACTCACTGTATTGATTCTGCTTCAGGCGATTAATATTGCTTATATTGAAAGTACTTTTTTAGAAGTGATTCTATTCTTCTTCGCTTTAAGTTTTGGTTTTGTACGCTTTTATAAAGAAAACATGTTCCGTGAAGACACTCAAAATGAACAATATTTTTATCTACAAGAAACGCGTCGCATCTGCTTTTGGTCATATAAACAAATTTTAAAAATTAAATTTAAAATTTTATTAAGTGCTAAAAATTCAAAAACCCGTCATGCACTTGAACGACAAGAAAAAAAGTTTATCGAGCTGCATATTCAGCTGATTCGTTATGAAAATGAACTCTGCAAAACCCATAAACATGTAGATGTTGAAACCTATTTAGATAGCCTGATGTAAATATTAAAAGTTTCATTCCCTCATCTGTTTTTTATTAGAAAATGATTATTTTTTTGCTGCGCTCAATAAAGGGAAAAGTAATCATGATCATGCAGAAAACTCTCAAAAATAAACTATTTTTTAGTTATAAATACATGAATTGATTGAAAAGAAAGCAAACACACTGAAAGATGCTTGCCAAGTTTTATTTCGTCCTCTATTATTGCCCACATGCCCGAGTGGTGAAATCGGTAGACACAGGGGATTTAAAATCCCCCGCCCACAAAGCGTGCCAGTTCGAGTCTGGCCTCGGGCACCATTTTAAGACTGATTAAAATGGTGCAATAAAAGACCCAGCGATAAGCTGGTTTTTTTATGCCTAAATTATTAAACTACAATCAAACCAATAAAAAGAAATAATAAAAATGAATACAAATGACTTAGCACGCATGCTGTATTTCAGCCTGCTTATATTGCTCATCTCACCCTTTACTTATGCAGCAGAGCCAGAGCCAAAAGCACCGACTCAGGTCATCTATTCTTTATTTTCTGGAACAATAATCCTGGATAAAGATCAGCTTATCTTACATCATTGCACTTTAGCCAAAGATCCGTACCTGCTTGAGTTTAATCATGCACAAGATGAAAAACGGATTCGCTCACTTCTGCAACAGGAACCAAATTTTTGGCTTAACTTAAGAGCAAGTGCTTATCTAAAAAATGAAAAACGCTACTTAACTGTGGATGGGATAGCAGAGATCCATCCCAAAGAAAGCTGCCATCTTTCCAAAATGTTGTTTGATTTAAATAAATCTTCGAATCTTAAACTAACCAATAGAGAGTGACTTACCACTCTCTATTAGATATCAATTCTTCCATTTCAATATCCATATAACCGTGATCTTGCACCACCATCATCATGGCTTCAGCAATATAATCAGCCGCAGTATCATCTAATGATGAATCAAGATCTTCAAACTGCGGTTTCATCTTGTTAATGAAAACAACAGTTTCGGCAGCAAAACGATAAATTTCAACTTCAGACAAATCAGGCTTTGCTACTTTTTTCGCAAACTGCTTAATTGTCTGTTTAACTTCAGCCACCAGAATATCGGGATAATATTCATCATCAAACATTGGGAGAAGTAAATCTTCAAACATATAAAACTCAAAAAAGGCACGCATTAAAGCGAGCCTGTATAACACAAAGTAACAAAATTGCCAAACCAAATACAAAAAAGAGTGTGTATTTAACTATGCCCTATTTTATTCAAACTTCCTCTAGACAATTAGATTAGGTAATTAAACTTGGCTCATTGCATCCCACAGTTTAAGTGTCTCATTCCTCACTCGCTCTTATGTTCTGTATTTAGACCACACTCAAAGACAATGAGAACAATTAAATCCACTCTCACCTAACCAACTAAATTACTCATTTATTAAATCTTTTAACTCCATGTAGGGATTTGGTTGAGTTTTCGATACATTCGATAGCATTGCTATGATTTAAATAAAAGTTACTTTATAAAATAAAAACCTAATTTTTATAGGGAAATGTTATGAAAGCCATTTTAATTACATTTCTTGGAATAACATGCGCCGCATGCTCTACAACCCCCACAACAGATACTCAAAAAAATATTATTTCTGAAACCGAAGTTATAGCTGCACAGCAGGCTTGGTGTAAATCTTTACTTGATATCAGTTCAACATACGATCAAAGCGGAAGACAGGCAACAAATGATCTAGCCAGCCAGGTAATTGATAATGCATATTTTTATCAGGATGGGCCGGTGTTATTTAAACCCACTTTAACAACCAATCCACAAACAGCCAGAACAACAAAAGAAGGCGCTTTGTCTTATTTTGTGGGAGGAAATGCAAATTTTCCTGGTGACAAAGGCTTTGCACTCGCCGGTTGGGAAAAATGCGAAGTCGATAATGCTGCTATAAATATATCAGGCGACAGTGCAACCAGTTTAGGTAAAGTTCACTTCACCAACAAGAATGGTGAAGTGACCACTGTCGATAAAACCTGGAAATTTGTAAAAGATAACGCAGGTAAATTACGCATTGTTGTTCACCATTCTTCGCTTGAGAATAAAACTAAATGATGAGTTATTAAAGAAAAAAAGCCCGAAAGCCTATCGAGCTTTTTTTTTGCTTATACGCCTAGATGATTCATTGCATTCCAGACTTTAATTGCATCATTCATCGCCTTCACATCATGCGCTCGCACCATACAGGCACCCTGCTGAATACTCATCAGATGTGCTGCTACCGAGCCTATGGCACGGTTTTGCGCATCCGCCCCACCCAGTGCTTCACCAATAAAACGCTTTCTAGAAAGTGCAGATAAAATGGGATAGCCCATGTCATTTAATTTATAAAATTCATTTAATAATTTTAAGTTTTGCTGTGCATTTTTAGCAAAACCAAAACCCGGATCAATCATGATATTTTCAGGTTTTACCCCTACTGTTAAAGCATCGTTGACACGCTGTTGTAGCTCAGCAATAACACCTGTGGTTACGTCTTCATATTGATTTAAATTATTCATGGTGGTGGGTTCACCACGCATATGCATAATGATCACAGGTATATTCAGCTCAGCCGCAGTGTCGAGTGCCTGTGGACGGGTTAATGCACGCACGTCATTCCAGATATGGGCGCCCGCTTGCACTGCTGCACGCATCACTTCCGGCTGAGAAGTATCAATCGAGATAATCACATCATGCTTTGATAATTCTTCTACCACGGGTACCACTCGACGGATTTCTTCGTCAACATCCACAGCCGATGCTCCCGGACGTGTGGATTCGCCACCGACATCAATCACCGTTGCTCCATCAGCCATCATTTGCAGTGCATAAGTTAGCGCCTGATCTTTTCCATTATGCTTTCCACCATCACTAAAAGAGTCTGGAGTAACGTTCAAAATGCCCATGACATGCGGTTGAGATAAATCCAGACTTAGCCGTCCACATTGCAATACTCGTTTTGGTAATGGCATCAACCGCATAACAACTCTCCTTAAAATCTAATCCACAGTGTATCAAGAGTTGCTTTTACTCTGGCTGAAATCTTTTCAAACTCTCAATTTTTAAGCATAAAAAAGAGCCTCATTTGAGACTCTTTTTTACACCAAACCTAAAGCATTAGCTTGCAGGTAATGGTGGTGGTGTTGCTGGACCATCAGTAGGTGTTACATCAATCACTGGATTGTCAGCAATATATACCTTAGGTGGTTGAGGTTCACGACCTTCCATGATGTCACGGATTTGGTCACGATCAATGGTTTCCCATTCCATCAACGCTTTAACCATTGCATGAGCAACATCTTTCTTACTTTCCAAAATATCGCGTGCAATTTTATATTGCTCATCCAGAATTCGACGAATCTCACGATCCACTTCAAGTTGGGTTGTTTCAGAGATACTGCGGCTACCGATACTGCCCATGAATGATTGCTGTGCATCTTCTTCATAGACCATCACGCCCATTTTGTCAGACATACCGTATTTGGTCACCATTGCACGTGCCATTTTCGTTGCACGTTCAAAATCGTTTGATGCACCGGTAGACATTTGATTAATGAATACTTCTTCAGCAATACGACCACCAAACAAAATGGAAAGTTCATTCAACATTTTGTCTTTATAATGGCTGGTTTGATCAAACTCAGGTAACTGCCAAGTTACACCCAAAGCCCAACCACGCGGCATAATGGTTACTTTATGCACCGGATCTGTACCTGGCAAACTTTCAGCAACAATCGCATGACCTGCTTCATGGTAAGCCGTAGCTCGACGTTCTTCATCACGAAGTACCATCGATTTACGTTCAGGTCCCATATACAACTTGTCTTTTGCATCTTCAAAGTCATGCATATCGACTGTGTTCTTGTTACGACGTGCTGCAAAGAGTGCCGCTTCGTTTACAAGATTCGCCAATTGTGCACCGGAGAAGCCTGGCGTACCACGTGCAAGAACTTTTACATCCACACCCGTAACTGAAGGCAATTTTTTCATGTGAACATTCAGAATTTGTTCACGGCCTTTAATGTCAGGAAGACCCACCATTACTTGACGGTCAAAACGACCTGGACGAAGTAAGGCTTTATCCAGTACATCTGCACGGTTGGTTGCAGCGATAACAATAATACCTTCGTTACCTTCAAAACCATCCATTTCAACCAGCATTTGGTTTAATGTCTGTTCACGCTCATCGTGACCACCACCAGTACCTGAACCACGGTGACGACCCACTGCATCAATCTCATCAATAAAGATGATACATGGCGCATGGCGTTTTGCCTGTTCAAACATATCACGGACACGGGACGCACCCACACCCACGAACATTTCAACGAAGTCAGAACCAGAAATACTGAAGAATGGAACTTTTGCCTCACCTGCAATGGCTTTGGCCAGTAAAGTTTTACCGGTACCTGGAGGACCAACCATTAAAACACCGCGTGGAATACTTGCACCGAGACGTTTAAATTTGGTTGGATCTTTCAGGAAATCGACAATTTCTACAACTTCTTGTTTAGCTTCATCACAGCCAGCAACATCTGCAAACGTTACTTTGATTTGGTCTTCGGAAAGCATTTTTGCTTTTGACTTACCAAAACTCATCGGTCCGCTTTTACCACCGGCACCACCACCCATGTTGCGCATAAAGAACATGAATAACAAAATGATCAAAAGTACAGGGAAGCTGGCGATAAGAAGTTGCATCAACAAACCTTGACGCGCAGGAGCAGTACCCTCTACCACAACGCCTTGTTTAATGAGGTTTGGCATAAGTTCTGGGTCTTGAATCGCAGGACGGATACTCTCAAACTCTGAACCGTTTGTTTTTTCACCACGAATTCTTTCACCATCAATTGTGACTTGCTTAATTTGACCAGCATTCACCGCTGAAACAAACTCTGAATAATTCATTGCTGTCGGTTGATTGCGGTCACTGATGTTGCTGAAAATTAGAATCAGCACACCGAGTATAACCAGCCACAATACGGCATTCTTGAAGAGATCGCTCAAAGCTTTATTCCCATATCAATCTAATTTGATCATGCCCAAAATGGATGACCTTAATTTAAGCTGAAGATCAGCTTTGCAATATTTTAAAAATGTACAAAATGCACAATTTTTAACGTCTTGGCAAGTAAACTTTATTTAGAAGCCTTCTTGCGCCCTTGTCCGATCAAAAATACTTCTTTAGAACGGGCACGTGAAGCAGCAGGTTTTGCTGTCTTTAAAACATCAAAGCTATCTACGACTTGTTTACGGAATTCATCAAATCCTGTGCCCTGGAAAACCTTAACTACAAACTGCCCTTTCGGTCCTAAAACCTTGTTGGCGAAATCTAAAGCAAGTTCACACAAGTAGATTTGACGCGGTTGATCTACAGCCTTGTTACCTGATGTATTGGGGGCCATATCTGAAATTACAACGTCTACAGTGCGCCCATTTAAAATATTTAACAATTTTTCGAAAACTTCTTCTTCTCGGAAGTCACCTTGCAAAAAGGTGACATCAGGCAATGCATCCATTTCCAGGATATCGGAAGCAATCAGCAAACCTTTATCGCCGACTAATTTTCCGGCAATTTGCGACCAACTACCCGGGGCAGCACCCAGATCGACCACGGTCATACCTGGTTTGATAATTTTGTATTTTTCTTGCATTTCAAGAAGCTTATAGGCAGCACGCGCACGATAGCCTTCCTTCTGTGCTTTTTTCACAAACGGATCGTCTAAGTGCTCGCGCATCCAATCTCGACTGCTTTTCGATAACTTTTGGTTGGTAATGCGTGTCGCCATAACTCTCTAAATAATAAAAAACTTCTAATTCATGATTGTACGTGAAAAACATATCCCTTGCAGTATACATCTGTATCTAAATCTGATCTTTGGTATGTTTTTTTCAATAAACGAAATTGATTTTTTCACAGAATATAAAGCGTTTAAACCTGGCATTTGCTATACTAAGCCGTTTTTAAAATTAGGTTATCTTTATGGCGGCTTTATCAATTCAGGAACGCAAGCGTTTGCGTCAAATCGGACATGCACTTAACCCAGTGGTTATGCTTGGCGGTCAAGGTTTGACTGAAAATGTCATCGAAGAAACAAACCGTGCTTTAAATGATCATGAACTGATTAAAGTTAAAATTGCCGGTGAAGATCGCGAAGCACGTGTTGCTGCAATTAACGAAATTGCTCAAGTGACTGGCGCTGAAATAGTACAAACGATTGGTAAAATTGCATTGCTTTATAAAAAAGCTGCAAAACAAAATCCAAAACTTTCGAATCTTGTACGCCACGCACATTTGTCTAACTAAGCTGTATGGCCAGTTACGAACTTAATGCTTTCGATCGCCGCTTTCAATCTATCTCACTAGTAGGCGCGATTGAACAACAAGGTCCATATGGTTTAAATGTGGGCTATTGGCTACGTGATCCAAATCAGCTCATGCAATGGCCTGAATTAGAACAGGGTAACCCACGTCAAGATTTCTTGTGGGAAAATACCTGTTATGAAATTTTTATTGGCGTGCATGGCGAAGATTACTATCGGGAGATTAACCTCTCTCCTTCACAAGCTTGGCAGGTCTATCAATTCGAGGAATATCGTTATCCTGAAGAGATGCCTCCGCAAGCTGCAAATGACATTGAACTGAATCAACTCAAACGCACACATTACGGTTTAAATGTGAGCCTAGATTTGACCGAGTTTATGTTAAAGCACAAATTAAAATGGTCGGATATGTTCTTGGGTTTAAGTGCTGTACTGAACACCTCGCAAGGTACTCAATACTACGCGATGCAACACAGCAGCCCGAATGCGGACTTTCACAACAAACGTGATTGGCTACATCAGTTCTAAAAAATAGTACGGATATTCGGCAAATAAAAAAGTGAGGCACATGACCTCACTTTTTTATGCTTTCAGTTTTTATATTTTCAATACTTGTTTTATGTTTTCAATATTTGGATTCAGGAAATATTGCATATTGCGCATATTCCCTGCCCTTAGTTTTTTATTTTTGCTTTGAATAAGAAATTAGCTTTTTAGAGCCGGTTTTTCCTCAGCTTTTTCTGACACTTTTTTCCAGACATCTAAAGTATGTTCTTTAGAACGTTTGAAGGTTTCAGCCAGATGATCTTTATGTTTAACAGAAATTTGGCTCACATCTTCTTTTAACTCTTTGCCCATTTTCGATAACTCGTCAATCACTGAATTTAATTCAGATTTAACAAATTCTTTTAATTCAGCTAAATCTTTTTGTGAAAAATTAAGTTGCTTCTTAATGGTCTCAAGACGCTGCATAAGATCCTGTTTTAGATTCTGAACTTGATCTTGTACATCGCTCTGCACTTCTTTGGCTTCAGCTTTAACATTTTCAGCCGATTCAGACATCGCCTGTGTTACGTTTTGCTGTGCCTCTTTAGACGCTTGTCCCAACTTTTCGGCACCTTCAGCAACCACCTCTTTTAAGGCAGGTTTAGCTTTAACTTGTTTTTGTTCTGTAGTCATGGCTTTATTCCTAGAGTTATTACATGAGAGCTTTAGACTAGTCGATTTGATAAAATTTAAGTTTTGATTTGTCAGACAATTCTCATTTGCTTACATTTTACCTACATACGTTCAAAACAGACTTTTATTCAAAACACAAGGCATTTATCTTACATATTCGGCATAAATGGCATGGACTTCAACAGGTCGACTGCGTATAATGCCGTGTTAAGTTCAAGCGAGCAGACATAGGGAGGGTTGGTTAAAAAAATAGCCTTCCTTTTTTTTCGTCTTCTCGCTTTTTTACAGCCTAAATTTCAGGAGCTTTGGTTTGAGCACTCCCGCCATTTTAGCCCTCGCAGATGGAACGATCTTTAAAGGTACGTCTATCGGTGCATCGGGTAGTACGACTGGTGAAGTCGTTTTTAATACAGCAATGACTGGCTATCAAGAAATTTTGACTGACCCAAGTTATGCACAGCAACTTGTGACTTTGACTTACCCGCACATTGGTAATACAGGTTGTAATGATGAAGACGCTGAGTCAGGTCGAATTCATAAGGTATGGGCAAACGGTTTAATTATCCGTGACCTTCCTTTATTGCATAGCAATTTCCGTGCAACTCAATCTTTGAGTGAATATCTTCAACAGCACAATGTTGTTGCGATTGCCGATATTGATACACGTAAATTGACACGAATTTTACGTGCGAAAGGCGCGCAGAATGGTTGCATCCTTGCAGGTGACAACATTACAGAAGAAGAGGCTTTAGAAAAAGCACGTGCGTTTGGCGGTCTGGACGGTTTAGACCTGGCGAAAGAATGCTGTGACCCCGAAGGTTTTGAATGGACAGAAGGTTCTTGGACACTGGGTCAAGGCTTCTCTCAACCTGAACTTAAATTCCATGTTGTTGCATATGATTACGGTGTCAAAACCAACATCTTACGTATGCTGACTGATCGCGGATGCAAACTAACTGTAGTTCCAGCTCAAACGTCTGCAGAAAAAGTTCTCGCATTAAATCCGGACGGTGTGTTCCTGTCGAACGGCCCTGGCGATCCAGCTGCATGTGATTACGCAATTGAAGCTGTAAAAACCATTGTTGAAACAACCGATATTCCTGTATTTGGTATCTGCCTAGGTCACCAAATCCTTGCGCTTGCTTCTGGTGCTAAAACGGTGAAAATGCCTCACGGTCACCACGGTGCAAACCATCCTGTACAAAATCTTGAAGATGGTACAGTGATGATTACTTCTCAGAACCATGGCTTTGCAGTGGAAATTGATACCTTGCCTGCAAACCTGAAAGCGACGCACGTTTCATTGTTCGATCAAACCCTTCAGGGTATGCATCGCACGGACAAACCAGCGTTCAGCTTCCAAGGTCACCCTGAAGCGAGTCCTGGTCCACATGACTGTGCACCATTATTCGATCATTTCATCGAACTTATCGAAGCGTCTAAGAAGTAATTAAGGAAGCGATCATGGCTAAACGTACAGACATTAAAAGTATCTTAATTATTGGTGCGGGTCCGATTGTGATCGGTCAAGCATGTGAGTTTGACTACTCAGGTGCGCAAGCATGTAAAGCCCTTCGTGAAGAAGGTTACCGCGTTATTTTGGTGAACTCTAACCCAGCGACCATTATGACCGACCCGGCAATGGCTGATGCAACGTATATCGAACCGATTACTTGGCAGACTGTTGCACAAATCATCGAGAAAGAGCGTCCAGATGCTGTCCTTCCAACTATGGGTGGTCAAACAGCATTGAACTGTGCGCTTGCACTTGATGAACACGGCATTTTAGAAAAATTCAATGTTGAATTGATCGGTGCGAGTAAAGATGCCATTGAAATGGCAGAAGACCGTAAATTGTTTGATGACGCAATGCGTCGTATTGGTCTTGAATGCCCGCGTGCTGCTGTTGCAAGCACCATGGAAGAAGCATTTGAGATTCAGGCGAAACTCGGCTTCCCTTCTATTATTCGTCCATCATTCACCATGGGTGGTTCAGGCGGCGGTATTGCTTACAACCGTGACGAATTCATTGAAATCTGTGAACGTGGTTTCGACCTCTCGCCTACTCACCAACTTTTAATCGATGAATCATTGATTGGCTGGAAAGAGTACGAGATGGAAGTTGTTCGTGACAAAAACGACAACTGTATCATCGTATGTGCGATCGAAAACTTCGATCCTATGGGTGTTCACACCGGTGACTCAATCACTGTTGCCCCTGCGCAAACATTGACTGACAAAGAATACCAGTTGATGCGTAATGCTTCGATTGCAGTTCTACGTGAAATTGGTGTGGAAACGGGCGGTTCGAACGTTCAATTCGGTATTAACCCGAAAGACGGCCGTATGGTTGTGATCGAGATGAACCCACGTGTATCACGTTCATCTGCACTTGCATCGAAAGCAACAGGTTTCCCAATTGCACGAATTGCAGCGAAACTGGCTGTGGGTTACACCCTTGACGAATTGAAAAATGACATCACTGGCGGTACCACACCTGCATCATTCGAACCTGCTATCGACTACGTTGTTACCAAGATTCCTCGTTTTAACTTCGAGAAATTCCCACAAGCTGAAGCAATTCTAACTACACAGATGAAATCTGTGGGTGAAGTGATGGCCATTGGTCGTAACTTCCAGGAATCTATGCAAAAAGCGCTTCGTGGTCTTGAAGTCGGTGCTTCTGGTTTTGACGAAAAAATCGAAATCGGTGCTGATGGCGCGAAAGATAAAATCCTTCAGGAACTTAAAGTTCCAGGCCCTGAGCGTATTTGGTATATCGCTGATGCATTCCGTCATGGCTTCACTTTAGATGAGGTTTTCGCAGCAACCAACATCGACAAATGGTTCTTGATCCAGATCGAAGACATCATTAAATCTGAAGAACAAATTAAAACGCTTGGCTTCGGTGATTTGAACACCGACAACATCCGTTCGTTCAAACGCAAAGGTTTATCGGATCTTCGCATTGCGCACTTGATGGGCATTTCACAAAAACAATTCCGTAAACACCGTTGGAACTTGGGTGTAACCCCGGTTTACAAACGTGTCGATACTTGTGCAGCTGAATTTGAATCAGATACAGCGTACATGTACTCAACTTACGATGAAGAATGTGAAGCGAACCCTTCAACTCGCGACAAAATCATGGTCATCGGTGGCGGTCCTAACCGTATTGGTCAAGGGATCGAGTTCGATTACTGCTGTGTACACGCGGCGCTTGCAATGCGTGAAGACGGCTATGAAACCATCATGGTGAACTGTAACCCTGAAACCGTTTCTACCGACTACGACACTTCAGACCGTTTGTACTTCGAACCAATTACTTTGGAAGATGTACTTGAAATCGTGCGTATCGAGAAGCCTAAAGGCATTATCGTTCAGTACGGTGGTCAGACTCCGCTTAAATTGGCTCGTGCTTTAGAAGAAGCCGGTGCGCCAATTATCGGTACATCACCTGACGCGATTGACCGTGCAGAAGACCGTGAACGTTTCCAGCAAATGATTCAACGTCTGCAACTTCGCCAACCAAGCAACAGCATTGTAAAATCTGCTGAAGAAGGTATGGCTGAAGCGTCTAAAGTGGGTTATCCGCTTGTTGTTCGTCCATCTTACGTGCTTGGTGGCCGTGCCATGGAAATCGTATATAACGACGACGAATTGAAACGCTACTTACGTGATGCAGTTCAAGCCTCTAACGAAGCGCCTGTGTTACTTGACCACTTCCTTGATGATGCAACTGAAGTCGATGTTGACTGTGTATCTGACGGTAAAGACGTGGTGATTGGCGGTATCATGCAGCACATTGAACAAGCCGGCATCCACTCTGGTGACTCAGCATGTTCTATTCCTCCTTACTCTCTATCTCAAGAGATTCAGGACGAAATGCGCCGTCAAACTATTGCGATGGCGAAAGAGCTTGGCGTGATTGGTTTGATGAACGTACAGTTTGCGGTTAAAGGCAACGACGTTTACATTCTGGAAGTGAATCCACGTGCATCACGTACTGTGCCTTTCGTTTCTAAATGTATCGGTGAGTCTTTGGCGAAAGTGGCTGCACGTTGTATGGCGGGTCAATCTTTAGAATCTCAAGGATTTACCAAAGAGATCATCCCGACTCACTTCGCTGTAAAAGAAGCTGTGTTCCCATTTGCGAAATTCCCGGGTGTTGACCCAATTCTTGGACCTGAGATGAAATCTACAGGTGAAGTAATGGGTGTGGGTACAACTTTTGGTGAAGCATTCTATAAAGCTGTGTTAGGCTCGAATGATCGCTTACCAGGTAAACCAACCGAAGGTGAAGTGAAACATGCATTCTTGTCTGTACGTGAGTCAGATAAGCCACATGTTGCACGCATTGCACAACAACTTGTTGATTACGGTTTCAAACTTGTAGCAACAAGTGGTACGCATAAAGTGATTACTGAAGCCGGTATTGAATGTGAACGTGTGAATAAGGTAACCGAAGGTCGCCCTCATATCGTAGATCGCTTGAAAAATGGCGAGATTCACCTCATTATCAATACATCTGAAGGTAAACAAGCTCAGCAGGATTCGTTCTCGATCCGTCGCTCTGCGCTTCAAGGTAAAGTGTATTACACCACAACCTTGAATGGTGCTGATGCTGTATGCCAAGCTTTAGCAATTAAATTGCCGATGGATGTATACCGCTTGCAAGATTTAACAGTAGGTTAATAAATTACCGATAAGTCCCGTCACCTTATTGGTGGCGGGATTTTTTCATTTATAAACCATTTATTTTTATACTCAATTAGAGGGACAACAATGCAACGTTATCCTATGACTCCCGAAGGCAAAGAAGCCTTAGAGAAAGAATTACATCAATTAAAAAGTGTTGATCGTCCACGTATTATTGCGGCTATTGCTGAAGCGCGTGAACATGGGGATTTGAAAGAAAACGCAGAATACCATGCTGCTCGCGAGCAACAAGGTTTCTGTGAAGGCCGTATTCAAGACATCGAAGGTAAACTCGGTGCAATGCAAGTGATTGACGTTAAAACACTTGAACAAAACGGTCGTGTGGTTTTCGGCGTAACAGTAACGATTGAAAACCTGGACACTGAAGAACAAAAGACCTATCAAATTGTAGGCGATGATGAAGCAGACTTTAAGATCAACAAGATCTCAGTCAACTCGCCAATTGCACGTGGTCTTTTGGGCAAAAGCGAAGGCGATGAAGCAAAAATACAAACACCAAACGGTGAAGTTGAATACGAAATTGTGAAAGTTGCCTATCTTTAATTTTAAAGATTAAATACTGTTTAAAGCCCCTCTATTGAGGGGTTTTTTATATTCAGCTTTCTGACACAAACAGCTTAGCTTTATGCTTCTTTTAAAAATCCTGATGCAAAGAGTTGAAAAGCATGTAATGCTTCTGGTAGTACTTGTTCAGGATACTCACTAGAAGCGACCCATAATGCGGCATTCATCGCTGCGCCATTTAAAAATACGGCAGCCGCTTCTGGATCTACAGTTTTAATCCGATCTGCTACCAGCAACTGTTCCACACATTCACGCGTAGACTGCAAGCATTTATTCTGACTTGGCCAGTGTGCAGGATCACCCAGCACCGCAGGCCCGTCGCGCAGCACAATACGCTGAAATTCAGGATTTAACGCATTTTGAATATAGGTCCGCCCTTCCAGCATCAAGCCTTCCCAAAGATCATCAGGCTGCTTCAGATGTTGCTGGGCAGATGAAGCCATTTCTGAATCAATCTGATCGACCACCGCAGCAAATAAACCCTTTTTATCGCCAAAATGATGATACAGCGCTCCACGGGTTAGCCCTGCTTCTGCCGTGAGCTTATCCATTGAAGTATCTGCATAGCCATATTCCCCAAACGCACGGCGTGCCACTTCAATCAGTTTTTTACGGGTCTCGGCCATTTTTAATTCACGAACAGACATTTCTATTCCTACTTCAGCATTGCGAAAATTTTAATTGACATACGCTACGTATGTCAATTATCTTTACATACGGAGCGTATGTGAAACTACCATACACTTTTAAAAAGAATTTTTTCATATTAGCTTTTAAACGAGAATAGCCATGACTAGAACTGCAATATTTCCCCAAGACCGCCATGCCCTGTATGAGCAGCACGGTTATTCTGCTGCAATCAAATCGCAAGATTTACTCTTCGTCTCTGGTCAAGTCGGTAGTCGTGAGGATGGTTCTCCAGAACCAGATTTTGAGAAACAGGTAGAACGGGCTTTTGAAAACTTAGCTGCAACTTTGGCAGCGGCTGGTTGTACTTTCGATGATATTGTCGATGTCACCACCTTTCATACCGATCCTGAACAGCAGTTTGAAAGTATTATGAAAGTTAAGCAGCAAGTGTTTAATCAAAAGCCTTACCCAAACTGGACAGCTGTGGGCGTGACCTGGTTGGCAGGTTTTGATTTTGAAATTAAAGTGATTGCCCGTATTCCTACAGCATCCGCCAAAGCTTAATCATTTGCTTTATTCGCCATTGCTTGAGTGTCTTTTAGATATTATTCAGCAAGTTTAAACGTCGATTAGGTATAATTTCTCATTCCTTATTTTTTGTATCTCCCTTATGGCTGAAAAGTTAATTAATTCTCCTGTGAATCATTGGTGTGAGTTCGAGTTCATCTCTAAAACGGTGAAGAACCCGAATATTCATATCAAAGGAAATTATTCCTACTATTCAGCCTATTGGGATCAGGGCTTTGAGCGCTGTGTGGTGCGTTATTTACATGATAAACCTGCAACGCCTGATAAGCCGATTGACCAACTCTATATCGGCAATTTCGTCTGTTTTGGCGCTGAATGCGTGATTATGATGGGTGGCAACCAATTACACCGTACTGACTGGATTTCAGCTTTTCCATTCGATACACGGGGTTTTGAGCTTGCGGGTGACACGATCATTGGTGATGGCTGCTGGATTGGCTCTCGTGCCATGATTATGCCCGGTGTAAAGCTTGGTGAAGGTGCTGTGGTGGCAACAGGTGCTGTCGTCACCCAAGATGTACCACCTTATGCAGTTGTGGGTGGCGTACCTGCAAAAATTATTAAATACCGTTTCCCGCAGGAAGATATCGAAAAACTGCTTTCCCTTAAAATTTACGAGATTGATGAAAAGCAGTTTTTAAAAATGCGTGAGCAGTTGCAGACGGATGATTTTACTAAAATTACAAATTATATTTCCAATTTAACGCAATAAATTTAACAAAAACTAAGCATAAAAACTTTCTGATTTTTTATATATAACTAATTCAGAATTAATCTCTGATGGTGCCATCCCTAATGCGATTAATACTGCATTCAACATAGAATTCCAATAATCTTTGGACATATATAAAATCTGATTAAATGTCTCTTTTTCATAGTTCATAAAATCTTTAGACAAATAATCAGGCTCCTCCTGCCACAACATCCACTGAAAATCCTCATATTCTCTAACACAATCTAATGATGCATGAAATGAAAATGCTTTAATCTTATAATTATCTTGAGTATCCAGTAAAAATGCAAAGAAGAAAGTATATAAACTTTCACCTAATAATTTTTCATCTACAAAATTACATTCAATTTCAAGCTGAAAATTTTCATATTTATTATTGGCTTCACTGTTCTTAAACAGATTCAAGTTTTCTTGGTAACTTTCATTAAAGTATTGTTCTAGAATGAGTTCAAACCCCTTGTACCCCATAATATGGGTCAAAGGCGGACTAACTTGATCCAAATTCATTATTGCTCTATTCAATCCTTCTCGAAGATTAGTATTATCATCAACTTTTGATTGATATATTGTTCTAGTATGTTCACCTGTAAAATTACAACAAACCTGAGACCTATCTAAAAAATGATTAACGCTTTCATATATTTCATCTTTATCAAAAATAACATCAATCATTTTTAATCCTTTTAATTTAATTCTGCAGATCGACTTTATAAATGCACTAACTGCTTAAGTATGGACATGAATAGTTTTTAATACGGGCTGTTATGCTGACTTTTAGGGTTACTCTTTAAGTAACTTTTAGGAGAATTTGAATTAATCAGCTACCACCCTTATACGTATATTTTCAATGCGCCTTATTGGCAGGTGATGTATATACGATTCTTGTATTTATCTTATGCCCATGCATGCAGCCATTGTTCATAACTTTAAGTCTAGCATAAGTTTTTTAACAAACTCGCGATTATTAAGATACCTCATAGCAGCATAATCATTCTCAAGACATTTCAGGCTTAAGGTTAAAATCTCAATAATAGGTTGTCGTCCAATACGTAAAATTTCATCAAACATTTCATGCTCGTGATCCATGAAATTTTTCGGTAAATGATCTGTCATATCTGCCCAATCGATGCCATTTTTATAGTCATCAAAATCACGAACACAATCTAATAACGCATCAAAAGAAAATGCTTTAATTTTAAAATCATCTTGAGTATCCAATAAAAAAGAAAAGAAAAAAGTATAAATTGGACAAAAGTTACTAGGCTCCATTAAAGGGCATGGAGAAAATTCTATTTGAAAACTTTGATACCTATTTTCAAATACCCATTCTTTATAATTTCCCATATTCTCTGTATAAGCAGAACAAAATAACGACTCGATACTGAGTTCAAATGCTTTATAGCCTGTAATTTGCTGTAATGGGCATTTTGAAGGTTTCAACTTAAGCAATAAATTATTAAGCTCACCAATAATATCTACTTCATCAAATTCAGTTTGATAAATATTCCTGGTGTGATCACCCGTTAGATTCCAATAAGTACAACATTTATCTAAAAAGTCATCTATAGAGTCAAAAGTTTCATCCGAATCAAAATTAGATTTATGCATCACAATTATTCTTTCTAAATATCGAGTAAATATAGCAATTATTGATACAAATTTATCTATTTATAACTTATCTTACGTCACAACCTGACGCTAAAATTTATTAAATCCTATATAGCTCCTAACACGCATCCAAAGTAAGTTCAGCACTTCCCCTACAAACCTTCAACATAAATGTGTGAGCTGAATACCTAAACACTTTCTCTCCCAAAGATCTCCCTCCCAAGCTTCTTTAATATTTTCAAAATCATCACGCTGCCAATTCAATTGCTTTATTTCAGTCATTTCTAATTCATTATTAATAAGTTACTACACTTATCATATGATAATTTTCAAAGGCAGTTTGCATCTATTTTTACATATAATTTCAAATTAAAAATCTGCTTACAATTTCATCAAACTTTAGTTTTAAACCCTCTAAATTTCTATCCAATCCATGTTAGATTGAATTATAAAAATCATTTATCGGTGCTAATTATCCCTATGAATTTACTAGGTTTTATTTTCCAAAAAATACAGCTAGTATCGGAGTGTAAACAGTTTTACACGCTATAAATCATGGTCTTAAAAGTATCCGTTAGAGTAATGATTATAAGGAGAAATGCACATGTCTTATCATAATATTTTAGTCCCTGTTGACGGTTCAGAAACTGCATATGCAGCTGTTGCAAAAGCGGCTGAGTTTGCTAAAGCATTTGGCAGCAAAGTTACAGTGGTTCAGGTGCTATCACTCGACCCCTATATCGCAGCGGAGTATATCTCTGCCAATCAAACTAATGATTTAATTGAACGTGCGCGTACAGCAATCACTGAATCGCTGGATGCTGCAAAAGCAAAATTTAATGAACAAGGTATTGAGGTAGAAACCAAACTGCTTGAAGGACAAGTCATTCATCGTGAAATTGTCAAAGCAGCACAAGAAAATCATGCAGACCTGATTATCATTGGTTCACATGGTCGTACAGGTTTGAAAAAACTTTTCCTCGGCAGTGTTGCACAAAGCGTACTGGGTGAATCACATATTCCTGTACTGATTGTCCGGGAATAATAATTAGCTTGACCTTTCCCATCTTTTTATAAAGGTGGGAAATCGCTCACTTCAGCGCATTTATTGCTGTTATCCATCATTCATCCATTGATATTGTTTTAAATTAATCTGATCCCCAATCACCATCACGCCTTCTTCCAATAATTTTAAGCGTTGAATATTATCCCCATGATCATCCAGTTTACTTAGGCTAATTTTCCCTTGTGAATTAATCACTCTATGCCAAGGAATTTTTGCATCATCTTCCAGATGCTTTAAAACATAACCGACTAGACGCGCATGTTTGGGTAAACCTGCTAGCTTGGCGATTTGTCCGTATGAAGCCACTTTTCCATAAGGAATTAAGGCAACCACCTGCAAGATTTGACGGGCCAATTCATCACTAGAGTGACTGAAATGTTGTGGCATAGAGTGTCCTTAAATCATTTAATGAATATTATCAAACATAAAAAAAGCCCTTTGAAGGCTTCTTTTATCAAGGCTTTAGGATTAGAAATTATCTGGACTTTCTAAGCGTTTCACTACTTTTACCTTTTCCGGATTATGCATAACCGCAACACCATCTTCGGCTTTTTCATCAATTAAATCATCTGGGTTATACACCGTAATGGTTTCATTACCATTGGCATCTTCCCCGACAATATACTGAAAACCTTTCTTGTTCATTTTATGGCACAGCCGTTGATACCAACCTTTAAAGCCCGTTGTTTCTTCATTCGGGTTGTAATAAAACGCATTCATTACCGCAGGCAAACCCAGCCCACAAACCAGACCTGATAATAATACGGCAATAAAGGTATAACCAATTAAGATACTGCTATATTCACTTAGTTCAGGAATGTTCGCAACCGCCAAGATCAAGGCCAGCGAGATCCCTCCGCGCACCCCACCCCACGATAAAATGGCCAAACTACCGTTATAGCTTTTGTGGCGAAAATTTGGAAAAAATGCAAAAGAAAGGTAATTGGCTGCAAAGCGTGAAGCATGCAAAATAATAAAGGCAACAATACCGCCTAAAATCAAGCTGATGCTTAAATCTAAAATAAACAGTTCCAGACCAATGAGGGTAAACAGGAATGAATTGATAATACCTTCAACGGTATGCCAAAAATGGTTTACTTCACGAATTTCACGTTCCTGTAAAATTTCTTTCCATTTATTCCCCACCACCAGGCCGCCAATGACACAGGCAATTGGTGCAGAAGCATGCGCAAACAAGGCAACCAGATATGAGCCACAAGCCAATAATGCAGTGGTTAAAATTAAAGATTCCATTTCATGTTTACCACGAAGTAATCTTAAAATCCCCAGACCAAAGCCCCAACCAATAATAATGGCCACTACAATTTCATAGAGCAAGGTTTCCAAAGTACCGATAATGGTAAAATGCTCACCCTGTAATACATTTAACAAAGTCATGAATACGGCAATACACATGGCATCATTAAATAGGGATTCCCCTTCGAGTTTTACAATCAAATGATGCGGTGCACGTACCGAACTTAAAACAGCCTTTATCCCAATCGGATCCGTTGCACCCAGCGCAGCCCCTAATAACAATAGAACCAGGATATCGACATGCTTGCCTATCAGAAATTGATATCCGTATAAAACCACCCCGAAAAAGACCGCACAAAGGACCAGCGCAATACTCGCCAGAATACTGATCGGTTTCCAGTGCTTTTTTAAATCCGAAACTTTAAATTTTAAAGCGGAAGATGTCAGGATAAAACAAATCACCCCATTAATTAAAAAGTCATAAAAATCAATATGACGAACTGCTTCTTCAATATTATGGATATTAATTGTTATAAACTGATTACCACTGAGTAAACTCGCACCCCATTGTAAAATAAATACAAAGATCGCTGAAACAATCGGCACACCAATGGCTTGCGGGAAACCCAAGATACGCTTATTAAAAATTGTCGTGGCAATAGAAAGGGCGAAAATGACAGTAAAGATCTGAAGAAAAAAGAAATTTCCCATTAAGGTTCCAATTTTTGCGATTCATGGGAATAAAGCGAACTCATCCAACTATTTCCAAGTAAAATATTTCATGAGATAACATTTATTAACTGAATTAGTTTAACGATTTTTTATAAGGCAAACAAAATAGTTAAGTTTTTTTACATATTTTTAGCAATGATTTAACATAGACAAACACCTGAGCATTTAGTGTATCAACACTTTCTTTAATCTCCACATTAAGTTGAATTTATTCATGCATCAAACAGTGAAAACCATATTTCGACTTTTTTTTGCAGTTGTAATTTTTCTCATTACCTTGGCTTTATTTCTCAGTGCCTATTCTAAAAGCAAAGAAATTTTACAGGCAGATCAACAGCTTCAGCAAGCCAAACACATCTCGTTCAAATCGACCGCTCAAGAACAATTGGTTTTAATTTCCAATAATAAACGACCGGATCAAGCCATTTTTATTTTAATTGCCCAAAATGGTTATATTGTTAAATTACCCTGCAAGCATTATCAGCAAGATATCTGTACAGATGAATATAACCAGTTGCATACCCGACAAATCCAGCAGCTTGATCTGTTAAAGGTGGGTCAGCAGCATTATATTGAACATGTTCGTTATCAAGATAGTCGTACTCAAAAGCAGCAACAATGGTCTTATTCTGCGCAACAAATTCAGCAGTTTTATCAGGCGGATATTGCCAGTTTAAAATACATTGTTTTTAGTATCGTTCTGTTTGCACTGGCAGCACTGTATGTCTCTATTCGGATTATCCGCAACTTTAAACAGTTTTTAATGCGCTAAACCGCTCAATAAAAAAGAGGATTTCAAATCCTCTTTTTTTTTCACTTTAACTCTATTCACTTTAAATGGATTGATTGAAAGTATCACAATCATTGATATTTCCCGATTTCAAACCGGTTTGAAACCATTTCATGCGCTGCTCACTACTACCATGGGTAAAGCTGTCTGGAACCACCTGCCCTGTCGAACGCTTCTGCAAATAGTCATCACCAATTTTGTGTGCTGCATCCATCGCTTCTTCAATATCGCCTTGTTCCAGGAATTGGGTACGTTGCTGATTATGGTTGGCCCAAATTCCGGCAAAACAGTCCGCTTGCAATTCCTGACGTACAGAGAGCTGATTGCCTTGTACTTGACTGGACTGCGCACGTGCTTTTTGTACTTGATCTGAAATACCTAACAACGTTTGAAGATGATGCCCCACTTCGTGCGCAACCACATAGGCTTGGGCAAAATCGCCGGCCTGATCTTGACGTGACAGTTCCGTGCTGTTCTGCTCACCCGAAATACCCATTTGCTGACGCATATCTTTAAAGAAGGCAGTGTCGATATAGACTTTTTGATCTGCCGGACAATAAAAAGGTCCCATCGCAGATTGCGCCGTACCACAGCCTGAATTTACTACACCGCTGAACATCACCAGTTTAGGTGCAACATATTCGCCATTCAGTTGCTGCTGAAATACTTGAGACCAGGTATCTTCTGTGTCCGCCAAAACTGTCCCGACAAAATCCATCGCTTCTTGCTGTTCAGGAGTTGGATTGTCCAGACCTCTGGTTTCAGCTGACTGTGATTGTGATGTCACCTGTTTGGTTGCCTGATAAGCTTGTTGAGGATCTACCCCAAAAAACTTCCAGGCCACAAATGCAACCACTAAACCTAAAATACTAATACCACCTGCTTTGGCTCCACCTCCACCGCGGCGGTCTTCCACATTTGAACTTACACGACGTCCTTTCCAGCGCATAGTGATATTCCTTTTAGTTTGCTTTCGCTTAATTTAGCGAGCTTTTGTGATTATGCCTGTTTTGATTTCGGCCAGAACTTTTGAATGGTCGCAACCACCAATAGAACCAGTAAGCCGGCAACAAAACCAATGACGAAATTGATTAAAGTTGGCGTAAGTGCACCAATAATATTTCCAATATTTGGAATGTGTTGCGCCTGATCAACTGAATTTTCGGTTAAATGATGAAACCACGGAATAGTATGGGTAATAATCCCGCCACCGACCAGAAACATTGCAATGGTTCCGACAATGGTCAAGGTTTTCATCAGTTTGGGTGCAAAAGCCAGCAAACCCCGTCCAATGCTTTGCTTGAAACTCGATGCCTGCTCAGTTAAGTACAATCCCAGATCATCAATTTTGACAATCATGGCAACAAAACCATACACACCCACCGTCATTAAAATTGCAATGGTTGAAAGCACCATGACTTTAGTACCAAAAGCAGCAGTCGCCACCGTACCCAGCGAAATCACCACAATTTCAGCAGATAAAATAAAGTCGGTACGAATTGCACCTTTGATTTTATCTTTCTCAAACTTTACTAAATCGGTTTCAATGGCAGTGAGTTCTGCTTCGGCAGCTTCTTGGGTTTTGGCTTTTTTATGCTGCAAACTGTGCAGTACTTTTTCCACACCTTCATAACATAAAAACAAACCGCCAATCATCAACAAAGGATTGATCAGCCAAGGGGCAACCACGCTAATTAATAAAGCTAAAGGTACAAGAATGAGTTTATTAACAAAAGAACCTTTAGCAACGCTCCAAACCACAGGCAGTTCACGTTCAGAACGCACACCGCTGACTTGTTGAGCATTCAGGGCTAAATCATCTCCCAATACCCCTGCGGTTTTTTTGGCTGCCATTTTACTCATGACAGCAACGTCATCCAATACTGTGGCAATATCATCTAATAATATTAATAAGCTACTCGCCATTCTTATTTTTCCTTAAAGTTTCTATCTTGCATTTTAAAGATAAATATTTAAAAAAACTGTATCAACTTCATTAAATTATTCTTATTTTTTCTATGTTGTGTTTTCATTGTGCCTGACATTGAAAAACATTATGCCGTACAATAAGGCCATTCATCAGCATATACGTGTAGTGCTAACTACTTTGGAATAGAGAGATAATGAGTAATCAAGACAATCGTCCTGTTATTTTGACTGGCGACCGCCCAACCGGACAACTTCATTTAGGTCATTTTGTTGGTTCTTTACGTTCACGTGTAGGACTACAAGATTCTCACCATCAACATCTCCTCCTTGCCGATGCTCAAGCCTTAACTGATAACGCGGACAACTTTGAAAAAGTACGTCGCAATATTATTGAAGTGGCAACTGACTATTTAGCTGTGGGTATTGATCCAACCAAAACAACCATCTGTGTTCAATCATGCTTGCCTGCATTGAATGAACTGACCATGTTGTATTTAAACTTTGTGACCGTGTCACGCTTAGAGCGCAACCCAACCATCAAGTCTGAAATTCAGATGCGTGGTTTTGAACGTGATATTCCGGCAGGTTTTCTTTGCTATCCTGTAGCACAAGCAGCCGACATCACCGCTTTTAAAGCAACGGTTGTGCCTGTGGGTGAAGACCAGATTCCAATGATTGAACAGACCAACGAAATTGTCCGTCGTTTGAACCGTCAAATTGGTCATGACTTGCTTCCAGAATGCAAAGCATTGCTTTCAAATGTCGGTCGTTTACCGGGTTTTGATGGCAAAGCCAAAATGTCGAAGTCTTTGGGCAATACCATTGTGCTCGATGCTTCTGATAAAGACATCAAAAAAGCAGTCAATGCGATGTATACCGACCCGAACCATCTTCGTGTTGAAGATCCGGGTCAGGTTGAAGGTAATGTGGTATTTACTTATTTAGATGCCTTCGATACCAACAAAGAAGAACTTGAAGAATTAAAAGCTCATTACCGTCGTGGTGGTTTGGGCGATGGTACAGTGAAAAAACGTCTTGAAGGCGTGTTAAAAGAATTGATTACGCCTATTCGTGAACGTCGTATGGAACTTCAAAAAGATCCTGATTACATCATGGATATTTTAAAAGCCGGTACCGATAAATGTCGCGATATTACCCAGCAAACCCTTGATGAAGTTAAATCAGGTTTAGGCGTGTTTCATTTCTAAAAGCGCTTAATCTGAAAAAATGCCTTTCCTATAGTGAAGGGCTTTTTTTATGCTGAAGTAATGAGCAGTAAATCACACTAACCAACGGTTATTAACCTGAATTTACACAACTTTACTCAAATCATCATGAAATGACTCACCATTCATTTTATTATACTTTCAGTGCTTAGGGCTCTTAGAGTTCTAACATTCTCCTTAACCGAAACTGTGCAAACAGATTCGTTGTTCTACGCAGTGATCACCCCAATCATTGCGTATTTTTTTGCCTGAATTTTAAGCAACACTAAGTTTCAAATAAACACTAAGTTTCAAGCAATAAAAAACCCGCTCTAAAGCGGGTTTTCTAACATCAACAAATTAGTTTTTATGACGCATATGCGGGAATAAAATGACATCACGAATACTCGCTGCATCAGCAAATAACATCACCAGACGGTCAATACCAATACCTTGACCGGCTGTTGGAGGAAGACCATATTCAAGCGCTTCAATGAAGTCTGCATCGTAATGCATCGCTTCATCATCACCTGCATCTTTCTCTGCAACTTGTGCTTGGAAACGTTCAGCCTGGTCAATTGGGTCATTCAATTCCGAGAAACCATTCGCCAATTCACGGCCGCCAATAAAGAACTCAAAACGGTCGGTAATGTGTGGATTGGTATCATTACGGCGTGCAAGCGGTGAAGTTTCCGCTGGATATTCAGTAATGAATGTTGGCTGACGAAGTTTAGTTTCAACCGTTTCTTCAAATACGATAGTTTGAAGTTTACCCAGACCAAAACCAGGTTTAACTTTCTCTTTCAATTCTTCCTGAACAAATTTCGCCAGGAATTCACGGTCAGCTACATTTTCTGGCGTGAACTGAGGGTTATGTTCAAGAATCGCATCAAACATTGAGATTTTTTTGAATGGACCTTTGAAGCTGAATACTTCACCTTGATAAGGTACATCGGTAGAGCCCAAAATATCGATTGCCAATTTTTCAAGCATATTTTCAGTCAAAGCCATCAAGTCTTTGTAATCTGCATACGCTTGGTAGAATTCGATCATAGTGAATTCTGGGTTATGACGTGTTGAAACACCTTCATTACGGAAGTTACGGTTAATTTCGAATACGCGTTCAAAACCGCCCACAACCAGACGTTTTAAGTAAAGCTCAGGTGCGATACGCAAGAATAAAGGCATATCAAGTGCATTATGATGTGTTTCAAATGGACGCGCAGAAGCACCACCTGGAATCACATGCATCATTGGCGTTTCAACTTCCATGAAGCGTTCATTGGCCAAATACGCACGCATACCCGCAACCACTTTGGCACGGATTTCAAAAGTTTTACGTGTGTCTTCGTTCACCATCAAATCAAGATAGCGTTTACGATACTTCATTTCGGTATCGTTTAAACCATGGAATTTATCTGGAAGTGGACGAAGTGATTTGGTCAAAAGCTCGAAATGTTCGATATGAACATACAGATCGCCTTTACCTGAACGGCCAATATAACCTTCAACGGCAATAATATCGCCCAGGTCTAAGCCTTTAATGCTCGCCAGTACGTCTGGATCTAATTCTTTACGTGCAACATACAGTTGGATACGGCCAGTCATGTCTTGAATCACGATGAATGAACCACGGTTCAACATCACACGACCTGCAACCTTCACATAAACCTTTTCACCCGCTTCAATTTCTTCTTTAGACTTATCAGCGAATTGTTCTTGTAAGTCTTGAGCGTAATGTTCACGCTTGAATGTGTTCGGCCAAGGGCTGGTTCCCTTTTCCTTAGCATGTTCTTCAATATGCTTTAACTTGGCATGACGCTGTGCAATTAAATCGTTTTCGGAAATGTGTTGTTCAGAAGTCGATTGAGCGTTATGTTGCGTCATCTCTGCCTCGAATATGTGTAAAAAACGGAAGTTGCATAGCATAGCAGATTTAGTATAAATTTCGTATGACTTATTGCCAAACAAAAGCATTGATTTGCTCAATACAACCTTGTTTCATTCACATTTAGGCTTCGGCCAATTGTTTGACGATCTCAAAACCTCTTTGTAAACCGTTATTCATCAATTCCACATGATCTTTAGAGGTTTCCAGTTCTACACTCAGCATGGTCGAGCCATTTACATCTTCAAGCACATACTTTTCTAAAACACCGCTCCATTGTTTAACTTCTTCACTGTCTAAATCTTCAATGCCATCTTCCAGCATACCCAAGTGCTTAAAGGTCACCAGTTTAAATTCTTCCAGCTCGGTAATGGTTGAAACCATGCCATCACCATTGGCATCGAGAAAAACAGTTCGTCCATTCACTTGCCAGTCAGAATGCATGGATGAACCCGGAGCAAAATATTGGGTCCATTCGGTATAAGTGTCCGGGTCCCACAGAATCTGCCACACCTTTTCTGGAGAGGAGTGAATCAAAATTTCATAATTTAAAATTTCCATAGGCTCACCTTGGCTTATATTTATCTTTATAAATACCAAATTATCCAAATTTATTTTTGCCTGATAGACAGGTTTTGTTATCTATACTCATAGTAATTTTATTATTCTTTTATCTATCTATTTTTAATCAATAATTTATTTTGTAAGTGGGTTTATCCCCTATTATGCTGTCCATTTATTAGACCAAAAGCTAACTTCTTTATTCTTCAGAGTCACCTACAATAATTTAAGCAAAATGGTTGAAAAGGAAACGATTCAACTTTTCTATCTTTGTACATAAAAACAGCGTGAACTATAAAACAATGAATACATGCACTTCGAAAATCTTGTTCTTACATGGACTCGATTCCTCGCGTGAATCGACAAAATTCCATGCCATTGATGCCAATCAGAAATATTGCATCGATATCGATTACCGCAACCTGAATTTTCAGACGGTCGCCGATTTTTATCGCGATATTATTGCCAAAATCAAGCCTGAAATTCTGGTCGGACACAGTCTGGGCGCGTACTGGGCCTTGAAAATGTCAGCCTTATTTAAAATTCCAACGGTCATTGCCAACCCGAGTCTTCATCCGGATTTTCGTGAAGATTACCCTCCTATTAATGAAGATGATCTGGAACATGACATTGCACAGATTGCCTATTTGGAATTAGGCGATGAAATACTGGATATGTATGCCGTTCAGGAACAGCTCGAACCTTATATGATCGTTCAGGCTTTAGAAGGTGGTCATCACCGTTTAGCCAGTCCAGAAAACATAAATGATCTGATTCAACACATGCAAACGCATTTTCTAAAAAAATAAAAAAGCCCTGGTTTTGACCAAGGCTTTTTTATGACATCAAACCGATTAAGCGACTGCTTGTTCTGGCTGAGATTTATCGTCTAACACCGACCAGACATCTAAACCTAAATCGCCATGTAAATCAGGTAAATCTAGGAAAATGCTCGCGCCCAGGATTTCATGGTTGCATTTATCTACCAGCTGTTTCACCGCTTTTAAAGTACCGCCTGTTGCTAAAACATCATCCACAATAATAATTTTTTGTGCTTCGATATTCGCTGACATTTCCAGACGATCCCGACCGTATTCCAGGCTATAACCTACGCCAACAACCGGTGGTGGTAATTTACCTGCTTTACGTACAAGCAATAAACCTTTGCCCAAACGTTGAGCCAACAAACTCGCCAATACAAAACCACGCGCTTCAACCGCGACAAAACTGTCTACCTGTTCCAGTTTATCAGCAGGGATACTGGCAATGAGAGCATCGGTTAAGGGCTCAATTTTACTCATAAATAAAGGGGTTAAATCGAAGAAGCAAATACCCGGTTTAGGGAAATCTTGGACAGTACGAATGTGAGACCACAAAGTTGTAGACAAATTGCTCATGGGGAGAAAGACAATGAAAAGAGAATAAGTGAATTTTAACGCTTTATCAGGTTCATGACCAGTAAATGATCATACCCACAACGCTTCAAAACACAGCAATACATCATAAGTATTTGATTTAATTATATTCATTTTTTAAATAAATATTAAATATAGATTCACCTGATCGTAAATTAACAAACTTTGTTTATTTTCTCTCCCCGACCTTAGTCTACACCCGACTTTTCAATAACATAAAGGCATTTCTTCAGCTTTTCAAAGCTGCACAATTGATGAACATTTTGACATTCAGATTGAATTTAAATTGTTAGACAAAAACCATATTTAGCTGTTTTTATGACAAGTTTTGTCCTGCCAGGCAATTCTGGTTTCAAATTCAGCGATTAAACTCCGATATTTGCTTTACATTAATGCTAGAACTGCGTAAAAATTTGACTGAATATGTACCTTAAAAGTCATATCATTAGAGTCATGCTGTATATAGGATTTTACTGACTTCACATTTTAACAAGTCAGTGTTTTGGAGAGTCAAATGAAAAAGTATCAATGCATCGTTTGTGGATGGATTTATGACGAAGCTGAAGGGTGGCCACAAGATGGTATTGTTGCAGGTACAAAATGGGAAGATATCCCAGATGACTGGACCTGCCCGGACTGTGGTGTATCAAAAGTTGATTTTGAAATGGTTGAAATCTAATAATTGATACCAAAGACCATAGTAAATGGTCTTTTTTTACGTCTTATAGAAAACAGTTTGGAGAAAAATATGCATCCTATCGTCATCATTGGTTCGGGTATGGCGGGATATACCGCAGCGCGTGAGTTTCGTAAGCTAAATCCCGAGCATGAACTGGTCATGATTTGTGCAGATGATGCGGTAAACTATGCTAAACCCACGCTGTCTAATGCTTTAGCCGGAAAAAAAGCACCTGAGCAAATTGCCTTAGGTGATGCCAGCAAAATGAGTGATCAACTGAAGATGCGTATTGAAGCGCAGACTTGGGTTAAAGAAATTCAAGCTGAACAACATCAACTGCTTTTAGAGAAAGATGGGCAACAAAGTACCCAACCCTATTCAAAACTGGTTCTAGCGGTAGGTGCAAACCCGGTTCGCTTAGCAATTGCGGGCGATGGCAGTGATGACATTCATGTGGTCAACAATCTGGATCACTATAAAGCCTTCCGCAAAAATCTCGCTCAACATCAAGATAAACGTGTGGTGATTTTAGGTGCAGGCTTGATCGGCTGTGAATTTGCCAATGACTTGCAAAACACAGAACATCAGGTAACCGTCATTGATTTGGCTCCGCAGCCTTTAGGGCGTCTGATTCCTGATTATGTTGCGGCGTCTTTTCAGGAAAAACTTGAAGCGATTGGCATTCACTTTGTACTCGGCACCACGGTTGAAAAAGTAAATAAAGTTGAAAATGGCGACTATCAAATTACTTTAGCCAATGGTCAGTCTGTTGTCGCGGATGTTGTACTTTCAGCAATCGGCTTACAGCCGAATTTAGAATTGGCAAAAGCTGCTGATATTCACTGCAGTCGCGGTATTTTGACCAATGGTCATCTAGAAACCAATCAAGTAGATATCTACGCGGTTGGCGACTGTGCAGAAGTCAACGGTTTACTGTTGCCTTATGTGATGCCAATCATGCAACAGGCACGTGCTTTAGCGAAAACTTTAAATGGTGAACAAACGCATGTTCATTATCCAGCGATGCCAGTGGCCGTTAAAACCCCGGCTGCCCCACTGACCGTACTTCCGGCACCCGTGGGTGTGGATGTCACTTGGGAAACTGAAGAACTTGAAGATGGCATGATTGCCAAAGCTGTAGATAGTCAAAATACCTTGCGTGGTTTTGTTCTATTGGGCGCAACTGCAGCAAAACAGCGTTTAAGTCTAACTAAACTGGTACCGGACTTGATTCCTGCAGCAGTTTAAGGTTTTAATACAAAGGACATTTTTTCAGCAAAATGTCCTTTTTTAGGAAAACAACAATGAATAGCGCACTCAACTTTACAGGCTCTCCCTATACCTCTTTTATGCATGAAACCAGAGTCAATTTAGGCAATGGCGTTGAACTGCATGTAGAAATGGGCGGAAATCCTGAACATCCTGCAATCATGCTGATTATGGGTTTAGGTGCGCAAATGTTGTTTTGGCCTGATTTTTTCTGTAAATCACTGATTGATCAAGGTTATCGTGTCATTCGTTATGACAACCGCGACATTGGTCTTTCCTCTAAAATTCGTCATTCAGGCCCCCGACTCAACACCTTAAAACTGATGGGCCGCTTTGCTTTAGGTCTGGAAAATCAGGGCGCGCCGTATAATTTATATGATATGGCGGAAGATGCGGCACTGCTGATAGATCGTTTAGGACTGGAAAAAGTCTCTGTGATTGGTGCTTCAATGGGCGGCATGATTGCACAAATTCTGGCAGCCAAGCATCCTCAAAAAGTCAATAATTTAGGTTTAATGTTTACCAGTAATAATCAGCCGCTATTGCCACCGCCTTTTCCAAAACAGCTTTTTAGCCTGATCGGTCGACCTGAATCGACGGATGAAGAAGGTATCGTGAATCATAGTGTGAAAGTTTTTAACATTATTGGTTCACCTGGATATATCAACCAAATTGAGATTATTCAGACTGCCCGTAAATTATATCAGCGAAGTTATTATCCAGCGGGTGTACTTCAACAATTTTTAGCAATATTATGTACCGGTTCTTTGCTACAATTGAGTAAGCAAATTCAGCAACCTACCCTTGTGGTACATGGCTCTCGTGATCGTTTACTGCCACCGAGTCATGGCAAAGCAGTTGCAAAGGCAATTACAGATGCTAAGTTTGAATTAATTGATGGAATGGGGCATGATATGCCTCCGCATTTTATTCCATATCTTAGCGGACTATTTGCTGATCACTTTAAATTAAAACATTAGGACACTATGGCTGCATTACCCTCTTTAAGACAGCTGTCATATCTCGTTACACTGTCTGAAACGCTACATTTTACTGAAGCTGCGCGCCGTTCATTTGTGACCCAATCGACTTTGTCAGGCGGAATCATGGAGTTAGAGCGTTTGTTAGGTGGAGTCCTCGTTGAACGCGACCGCCAAAATGTACGTTTAACTCCGCTTGGAGAACAGGTTGTTGCTCGAGCCCGTGTTCTATTGGCAGATGCTCAAGATCTGATGCGTTTAAGTCGAGAAATGAGCGAACCGTTAACGGGTGATTTGCATTTAGGCATCATCCCTACCATTGCGCCTTTTATTTTGTCGAAACTTTTAGATGAAGTGCATAAACAACTGCCTAAAATTCAATTGCATCTGTATGAAGCACAAAGTGAAAAAATTGTCGAAAAATTAGAACACGGCAATCTGGATATGATTGTTTTGGCACTGCCTTTTGATACTCGTGGTTTAAAAGTTGCTGAAATTGCGAAAGAAAATCTTTATTTGGTGCATCATAAAACCGATCAAAACGCACTGAATGCCAAAACTTTAGATGATTTGGATTTATCACGTTTAGTGTTACTTGAAGAAGGTCATTGTTTACGCAATCATGTTTTAAGTGCTTGCCCAATTGGTGAACGTAAAAATGATCATCGTTTAAAGGCCAGTTCATTACCAACACTGGTTGAAATGGTCTCTGCCGATTTAGGTTTTACCCTGCTTCCTGAAATTGCGATTCATACCAATATGATTAAGGCGAATCCGGATTTGGTGGTTAAAGCCATTGAAGCTGCACCAAGTCGCACGCTGGCTTTGGTCACGCGTAAAAGCACCCCATTGCAAAGTGAATTTGACGTGTTATTGCAAATCTTGCAAAAAATCACCAAAAATCTTCATTAAAACTGAACGATCCATTAAAAGGAGCCACTGCTCCTTTTTTTATTGCCCAATTCTTTTGCTGAGCATGGCTTTCGCTCAAATAAACTCTATTGTTGAAATAAAAAAAAGGTTTAGCACAACGGTAAACCGAGTTTGAAGTTAAAAGATAATATCTTACACATGGATGAATTGAGATATTAATGCTTCAAAAAGTTGAAAACCTCTTACACACTAGATTTATAAGAAGCAGGTCTATTCTAATCGGTCATCTAGACTGGTTATATCCCCAATAATAGGTATTTTATAAGCTAAAATTAAAATACAGTTCATGTACTTAAGTAAAGGCCATATAATAAAAATCATCATTAAAAAAATAGCTTAAAGACGCCATAACAGCGAGATCATCATAAAATTAAGTTTTTAATTCTTTATTATTCTATAAATACTTTAGTTTAGTTTAATTGTATAAATTCCCTAGTTCTGGGGATAGTACTTTTATGCGTTGTATAGCAAAGTAACTCAATAAAATTAAAACCAGTGTGAGCATAGCCTAGTGGGTGAACTGATGTTACCTGTTCCTATCCTTTTGATCACGGATCAACCCACTTTGAATACGCTATTAGAGCGTGTTCTTATGGGCTTAGGTTATCCTGCGAAATTAATTCTTTGCACTGATCATCTCGCCGAAGCAAAACAACTACTACAGCACCATTTACCCAACCTGATTTTGATCGATTTATCTATTGATGCCATAACAACGATTTCATTTATTCAGCAACTTAAAAAAATCCATCCCGATGCAAATGTCATGGTGAGCTTAGCGCAACATCAAACCGCTTTACTGTTTGAGACTATTCAGGCGGGAACACAGGGTTATATTTTTTATGAACATACTGAAGCAGAAATATTAAATAATATTAAAAGTATTCTGCGCGGTGGAGCACCTATCCATCATGTTTTGGCACAGTATATTTTGTCACATCAAGTTGAATCTAAACCAACAATATCCACCACTCAACTTAACCCGCCCATACATTTTAGTGCCATTGAATATGACTTGGATTCTCAAATGAAGTGCAACAGAGATTAAATTATTGGAAGGGAGCAAGATGAGCTAGCATTTTGCTTCCGACCGACCAAAGTCAAAGTTGCATCATGAACTATACTCATCTTACTCAAGAA
>Ga0308160_10001178_pt1 | contig 39226 bp, 30 predicted proteins | sample PhyFR1_FD_201036 | JGI IMG/M metagenome (GOLD analysis project Ga0308160, IMG submission 201036) | Phyllosphere microbial communities from UC Gill Tract Community Farm, Albany, California, United States - DLSLF.R1 | ecosystem: Host-associated > Plants > Phyllosphere > Unclassified | place: USA... | reverse complement strand
TGCTATAACGTGTTTTCCGACGTGGTGGAGGTAAGCGGGATCGAACCGCTGACCTCTTGCATGCCATGCAAGCGCTCTCCCAGCTGAGCTATACCCCCTACGGGAAAACAACACTATAACATACTGCGTTTACTTCTACTACCGCTGCCGCTGGCGCAGCTGATTACTGCCAGTTGCCAATCGCTTGGCGTCCCCACGGGGATTCGAACCCCGGTACTCACCGTGAAAGGGTGATGTCCTAGGCCTCTAGACGATGGGGACCCTGGAACTACCGTACTGCACTTCAGTTTTTGGTGGAGGTAAGCGGGATCGAACCGCTGACCTCTTGCATGCCATGCAAGCGCTCTCCCAGCTGAGCTATACCCCCGTTTTTCACTGTCTCACGATGCTGCTGTGTTACCGTGTGCTGCTGAAGTGCGAGCATTATAGCGGGGGTTCTTGCATTTCGCAAATGCCGATTTGCGTGCGGACAAACCGCCTCCGCAAACCGCATTCTCAGACCATCACAAACCCTTGTTCACGCGGGCCAGCACGACCTCGCGGCCGAACAGTTCCAGTACCGCGTCGATGGCCGGCGTCTGCAGCTGGCCAGTCACCAGCAGGCGCAGCGGCATCGCGATCTGCGGCATCTTCAGGCCGTGCGCGGCCAGCACTTCCTTCAGCATCGAGGCCAGCGCCGCCTTGTTCCACTCCACCGCCTGGCAACGCTCGGCGAACGTGGCCAGGGCCGGACGCACGGCGTCGGTCAGGTGCTGGGCCAGCAGGGCTGCATCCGGCTGCGGCTGGCGGTAGAACAGCATGGCCGCATCGGCCAGTTCGTTGATGGTGTTGGCGCGCTCCTTCAGCAGGGCCAGCACGGTCGGCAGCGCCGGGGCGCCATCGAACACGGCGCCTTGCGCCTCCATCTTCGGACGCGCCAGATCGGCCAGGCGTTCGTTGTCGGCCAATTTAATGTAGTGGTTGTTCAGCCAGGCCAGCTTTTCCGGATTGAACTGGGCCGCCGAGGCGGTCAGGTGTTCCAGGTTGAACCACTCGGTGAACTGTTCCATCGAGAAGATCTCGTCGTCGCCGTGGCTCCAGCCCAGGCGCGCCAGGTAGTTCAGCATGGCTTCCGGCAAATAGCCCTGCTCCGGGTATTGCATCACGCTGACCGCGCCATGGCGCTTCGACAGCTTCTGGCCGTCCGGGCCCAGGATCATCGGCAGGTGGCCGTACGCCGGCAGCTCGGCGCCGAGCGCGCGCAGGATATTGATCTGGCGCGGGGTGTTGTTCACGTGGTCGTCGCCGCGCAGCACGTGGGTGATTTGCATATCCCAGTCGTCGACCGAGACGCAGAAGTTATAGGTCGGGGTGCCGTCCGGACGCGCGATGATCAGATCGTCGAGTTCCTTGTTGGCGATGGTGATCGGGCCTTTCACCACATCGTTCCAGGTGACCTCGCCATCGAGGGGATTCTTGAAACGCACCACCGGCTTCACGCCTTCCGGCACGGCAGGCAAGGTCTTGCCCGGTTCCGGACGCCAGGTGCCGTCGTAGCGCGGCTTCTCGCCAGCGGCGCGCATGCGCTCGCGCATCGCTTCGACTTCATCCGGCGAGCAATAGCACAGGTAGGCGGTGCCGGCTTCCAGCATGCCCTTCACCACCGCGCGGTAGCGCTCCATGCGCTGCATCTGGTAGAACGGGCCTTCGTCGTGCGCCAGGCCCAGCCATTGCATGCCGTCGAGGATGGCTTGCACCGCTTCCGGCGTCGAGCGTTCGAGGTCGGTGTCCTCGATGCGCAGGATGAAGGTGCCGCCGAAGTGGCGGGCGTAGGCCCAGGAATACAGCGCGGTGCGCGCGCCGCCGAGGTGGAGATAGCCGGTCGGGCTGGGTGCAAAACGGGTGCGGACGGGGGTGCGGACGGTCATGGCGAAAAGCGAAATGGTAAAGCGGCTATTCTACCCCGCCCCGGGCGCCCCGCGGCACCGGCCGTCGCGGGCGCGCCACCCTGCCGCTCCCTGCCCTATCCCGGCGCCGCCTCGCCCGCCGCGCTGCGCTCGGCGCCAAGCCGGCCTTCGTTCCCTGCATCGCGCGGCACAGCGCGCCGGGGATCGACCTGTGCATCGACCTGTACATCGATCTGTGCCCCGCGCTGAGTATCGATATACGCAGCCAGCGTCCTCACCGTCGGGTAATCGTAGAGCAGTTCGGCGCCGATGCCCACGCCGCTGGCCGTTTCCAGCTCGAGCGCCAGCGGCACCGAGGCCAGCGAATCGATGCCAAGGTCACCGAACGAGGTATCGAGGCCGATGTCGATCGGCGGCTGGCGGGCCAGCGTGCCGGCCGACAGATGCAGGCCCGCGATGTCGTCCGGCTCGGCGGCGCTCTCGCGCAGCCATTTCAGGATGCAGGCGCGCACCAGCTCGACCGAGGCCGGGGACGCCGGCGCAGCCGCCCCCGGGCCGGACGGCGCGGGCGCCGAGGACGATGGCGCCCGCGTTGCCGACGCGGCAGACGCCGGCGCTGTCGACGCGGCAGGCACCAGCGGCGCCGGGCCGGAGGTGGCCTGCCCAGCCGCCAGGCCGATCGGCAGCGGCGCGTCCTCGCCAGCCTCCGGCGCCGCGCGCCGCAGCAGCGGATCGAGCCGCTGCGCCGCCCCCGGCAAGGCCTGCTCGATATCGCCGATCGCCAGCGCATGGCCATGCGCGCGGGCCAGCAGCGCCGCCGCGGACGGCAAGGCCAGCACCGCCGGCCGCTCGGCGGCAATCGTCTCGCGCAGTGCGTCGAGCTTGCGCGCCGCCCAGGCCGCCGCTTCGCCGCGCGCTGCGGCGGCCAGCAGGGTCCAGGCCGCGAATTGGCCGTTGCGCCAGTCCTGCCACTGCCCGGCGCCCTGGGCCGCTGGGTGCGCCAGCCCGGCGGCCAGCGCCGGCGCGCCGAACAGCCCGGCCACGCAGCGCGCCAGCGGATTGCCCGGCATGCGCGTCAAGCCGCCCAGGTAGGCGTACAAGGCTTCGCTCGGCCCCTCGAGGATGCGCAGCACGCGCGCGTCGCGCAGCAGGCGCGGGGCGATGTTGTTTTCCAGGTAGCCGCGCCCGCCCAGCATCTGCATCAAATCGTCGGCCGCTTGCCACAGCAGTTCCGACAGCACGCACTTGCAGGCGCTGCAGGCGTCCTGCGGCAAGTCGGCGCCGTCATCGAGCGCACGCGCCAGCGCCGTCACCAGGGCCTCGGCGGCGCCGATCGCGCAATCGAGTTCGTGCAGGCGCATGGCGGTGACGGCGTTGTCGAGCAGGCGCCCCCCGGCGATGTCGCGCCGCGCCGCGTAACGCGCCATCAGCTGGGCGCAGCGCTTCATGGCGCCGACGCACAGGGCGCCGATGCCGAGCCGGGCGAAGGCCATCGCTTCCTGCGCCACCTCCATGCCGGCGCCGGGCGCGCCCAGCACCGCGGCGTCGGGTACGAACACCTCCTCGAAGCGGACCGCGTTCTGCACCATCGCACGCATGCCCATGGTCAGGGCCTCGGCGCCCTGGCGCAGCCCCGGTGCGTCTTCCGGCACCAGCAGCGCCACCGTGCCCAGCGCCCTGCCGGCCGGGTCGTAGGCGCGCGCGAACACGGTCATCACGCCCGACCACGAGGCCAGGCCGATCAGGTGCTTCTCGCCGTCCAGGCGCCAGCCGCCGTCGACGCGCAGGGCGCGGGTGCCGATCGCGCGCGGGTTCGAGCCGGCCTGGGGCTCGCTCATGGCAAACGCGGCCAGCTGGCGCCCGCCCGCCAGGAGCGGCAGCCATTCCCGGCGCTGGGCGGCGCTGCCGAAGCGCAGCAGCGGGCGCAGGCCCAGGCCGTTGTGCACGCCGACCACCGTCGCCAGCGTCAGGTCGATCGCCGCCAGCTGGGCCATCACCCGCACCAGGTCGACGCTGGACAAGTCCTGGCCGCCGAGTTCGCGCGGCGCCTGCAGGCCGAACAGGCCGCGGTTGCCGAAGTCGAGCACCAGGTGCGGCGCGATCGTGCGCCGTTCGTCGTCGAGCATCGCGTTCAGGCGCCGCGCCGCATACTGGCGCAGCCAGGCAACCATGACGTCGGCGCGCAGCGCGCTGCCGGCCTTGTCGGATACCGCGCGCGGGCGCAGCAGCGGCAAGGCGCCGGCCGCCAGCAAGGCCTTGCAGCGCGCGCGCTGGACCTTGCCGCTGGTCGTGCGCGGGAAGGCGCCCGGCATGACAAAGGCCAGCGTGTGCAGCGGCACGCCGAGGCCGGCCGCTACCGCGCTGCGGATGCGCCGCTCCAGCTCCCCGACCTCGCCGCTGCGCGCCTGCGCCCGGCTGGCCTCGACCACCAGCGCCAGGCGCTCGCCCTGCGCGCCCTCGATGCCGAAGGCGGCGCAGGCGTTCGGCGCCAGCGTGCCGGCCGCGCGTTCGGCCAGTTCCTCGACGTCCTGCGCATGCAGGTTGCGGCCATTGATGATGATGAGGTCCTTGCGGCGCCCGGTGACGAACAGTTCGCCGCCATGCAGGAAGCCGAGGTCGCCGCTGCGCACCATGGACGCGGCGCTGGCCGCCTGCATGTCCTGCGCCTGGCCATGGTAGCCGCGCGACACACCCGGTCCGCCGATCCAGATTTCGCCCACCGCATCCGGGCCGGCTGGCGCGCCGCCCTCCGGATCGGCGATCGCCACGCGCACACCCGGCGCCGGCGGGCCGCAGCTGACGGCCGTGCGCGCCGCCGCATCGCCCGGCGCCGCTTCGCGCACGCGCCCGCTCTCGAGCGCGGCGGCGTCCAGCGCCAGGATGCGCGGCCCGCGTCCATGCGGACCGCCGCTCACCAGCAGGGTCGCCTCGGCCATGCCATAGCAGGGAAACAGCGCGCCGCGACGCAGCCCGCGCCCTTCGAACGCGGCCAGGAAGCGCGCCAGCGTCGCCGCGCGCACCGGCTCGGCGCCGTTGTACAGCACGTCCAGGCTGGACAAGTCGATGCGCGCCGCCGCTTCCGGGCCGATGCGGCGCAAGCACAGGTCCCAGGCGAAGTTCGGCGCGCCGCTGCAGGTGGCGCGGTAGCGCGTGATGGTCTCCAGCCACAGCGCGGGCCGGCGCAGAAAGGCGCCGGGCGCCATTAGCACCGAGCGAAAGCCCAGCGCCAGCGGTGCGGCGATGCTGCCGATCAGGCCCATGTCGTGGAAAGGCGGCAGCCAGCTCACCATCAGGCTCTGCGGGCCGAAACCGAAGGCCTGGCCGATGGCGGCGACGTTCGCCTTGATGTTCGCGTGGGTGATCTCGACGCCCTTCGGCTGCGCGGTCGAGCCGGACGTGTATTGGAGAAAGGCGAGTGCGGCGCCGGCAGGCATGGGCAGGGGCAGCGCCGCATCCGCCATATCCGCCCGCTCGCCAAGGCACAGCAGGGGAAGGCCGGAGCCGGCACGCGCCAGCGCCGCACGGGTGCCTTCCTCGCCTTCGGGCGCGGCGAGCACGATGGTGGGATCGGCGTCGGCCAATAAGGCGGCCAGCCGGCCGCCGTCGCGGCGCCGGTGCGCGGGCGCCGCCGGCACCGCCACCAGGCCGGCCGCCAGGCAGGCGAGGAAGGCGGCCACGAAGCCAAGACCCGGGGGATACAGCAGCAGCGCGCGCGCGCCCGGCGCCGCCCGGCGCGCGAGCAGCGCGGCCTGGGCGGCCACGCGGGCGGCCAGCTGGCGATACGAGATGTCGGCGGCGCTGCCGTTCTCGTGCAGGAAGGTGAAGGCGATGCGCTCGGGGGTGTGCGCGGCGTGGTGCTGGAGACGATGCAGCAGGGTGGCGTCGTCGGGGGCGGCCGCATCAGCCACGGCTGCGCTCCCGGCGCCATGGGCCGTTCGCGGGCTCGACACCCAGCGCGGCGCCGGCGCCGTTCACGGCCGCCCCGACCAGGCGCGCGCCATGGCGCAGCCGGCCGCTCCCGTGCGCCGCCATCACCTGCAGGCGCAGGCGCGCCGCGCCCAGCGGCACGCCGGGAAATTCGACCGTGTTCACGTGCACGTTGGCGCGCGCCAGGGTGCGCCCGGCCAGGCGCGCCACCTGTTCGCTGCCGATCCATACCGGCACGATCGCCGACGGCAGGCCGAGGCAGCGCATGCCGGTTTCCGCCAGCGCGGCGCGCAAGGCCACGGCATTGCGCAGCAGGGCGGCGCGCAGCGCCTCGCCCTCGGCGCCGGCGACGATGCCCAGCGCCGCCAGCACCGTGGCCGCCTGCACCGGCGAGAGCGCGTTCGAGAACAGGTGCGGCCCGGCGAACAGCTGCAGCTGGCGCTTCACGGCGCGCGAGGCGCAGGCGACGAAGCCGCCGTTCGAGGCGAAGGTCTTGGAGAACGCGCCCATCACCAGGTCGACCTTGCCGAGCATGCCCTGCTCGCCGATGCTGCCGGCGCCGCCCGGCCCCAGCGCGCCCAGGTCGTGGGCGACGTCGACCAGCAGCGTGGCGCCGTACTCGCGGCACAGGTGCTGCATCAGCGGCAAATCGGGCACGTCGCTGTCCATGCTGAACAGGCCTTCGGTGACCACCAGGATGCCGTTGTCCGGGTCGCGCGAGCGGATCGCGGCCAGCAGCTCGCGCACATGGCCGGTGTCGAGGTGGCGGTGCAGCGCCACGTTGCGGGTAGCGCTGCTGGCGCCCTGGCGCAGCGAGGCGTGGGCCAGGGCGTCGATCACCACGTAGTCGCGCGGCCCGACCAGCGCCGTGACCAGCCCGAAGGCGGCGCCCCAGCCGGTCGGGAACAGCGTCACGTGCTCACAGCGCAGCAGCGCGCCGAGCGCCGCCTCGAGCGCCAGCGAGGCGCTGCTGTTGCCGAGCAGGACGGCGGAACCGGCGCTGTGCGGGCCGGCCCCGTCCAGGGCCAGGCGCGCCGCCGCGCGCACCGCCGGGTGCGAGGCCAGCGACAGGTAGTCCTGGGATGCGAAGTTGACGCCGGCTTCGTCCGGCGCAGGCAAGCCGCCCTCCTCGCGCACCCGCGCCTCGGGGCCGGGCGCGCCATCGACGGCGCGCGCGTACTGCCAGACGCCATGCGCGGCGCGCAGCGCGCACCAGGCCTCGAGCGCCTCGGTACGGCGCACCAGGTCGGGGCCGCGCGGCTGCGCGAACTGGGCCACGTTGCCGCGCAGGGCGCCGCTGGCGACCAGTTGCGCGATGTCGTCGGCCCGCTCGAAGTGAAGCGTTTCTTCATGCACGATGTGCTCCTCGATGGGGTGGGAAGTGAAAGCTCAGGCCGGCACCGGCGCCACGGCCGGCGCGCCCTGCCCGGCCAGCAGGGCCGCCACCGCCTCGGGCGGCAGCGGGCGGGCGAACAGGTAGCCCTGGGCCTCGTCGCAGCCGATGGCGCGCAGGTCGGCCAGCTGCTCGGCCGTCTCGACCGCCTCGGCGATGACCTTCAGGTCGAGGCTGTGGGCCATGGCCACGATCGCCTCGGCGATCGCATACGGACGCGCGCGCGGAGCCTGCCCGAGGCGGCGCACGAACAGGCCATCCATCTTGAGGATGTCCACGGGAAGCTCGGACAAGTAGTTCAGGCTCGAGTAGCCGGTGCCGAAGTCGTCGATCGACACCAGCACCCCGGCCGCGCGCAGCTCGCTCATCACGCGCCGGTTGCCTTCCAGGTCGTCGATCAGCACGCCCTCGGTGATTTCCAGGTCGAGGCAGCCGGGCGGCAGGCCGGCGGCGCCGGCGATCTCCAGCACGCGCGCGGCGATGCTGGGCGTGCGCAGCTGGCGCGCCGACAGATTCACCGCCGTCTTCACGCCCGGCAGGCCGGCGTCGCGCCAGGCGCGGTTCTGGGCGCAGGCGCTACGCAGCACCCAGTCGCCGATCGGCACGATCATGCCGGTTTCCTCGGCCAGCGGAATGAAGCGGCCCGGGTCGACGCGGCCGTACACCGGATGCTGCCAGCGCAGCAGCGCCTCGACGCCGACGATGCGGCGCGTGGCCAGGTCGAACTGGGGCTGGTATTCGAGGAAGAGCTGGCCGCGCACGAGGGCGTCGCGCAGGCCGTTCTTCAAGGCCAGGCGCTCGCTTTGCGGCGCGCTGGCGGCGCTCGAATACAGCTGCACGCTGTTCTCGCCCCAGGCGCGTGCGCTGCGCATGGCGATGTCGGCGCGCTTCAGCAACGCGTCGAGGTCGCAGTCCTCGGCCGGGTACAGGGCCACGCCCACCGACAGCGTGATGAAGCATTCGCGCCCGGCGGCCGCCAGCGGCAGGCCGAAGCGGTCGAGGATCTTCTCGGCCACCTGGCATGCATCGCTTTCGGAACCCAGGTCTTCGAGCAGGGCCACGAATTCGTCGCCGCTCCAGCGCGCCACGGTGTCGCAGTCGCGCAGGCAGCCGCGCAGGATGCCGCCGGCCTGCACCAGCAGCGCGTCGCCGGCCTCGTAGCCGAGGGCGTCGTTGACTTCCTTGAACTTGTTGATGTTCAGGAGCAGCAGCGCCACCAGGCGCCGGTTGCGGTCGGCCCGGTCCATCGCGTGGCGCAGGCGGTCGCGCAGCAGGCGCCGGTTCAGGAGGCCCGTGAGCTGGTCGCAGTGCACGCCGTCGAGCATGCGGCCGACGCTGGCGCCCAGGTCAGGCTGGGCAGCGCTGGCGGCATTCGCCCTGTCCGCGGCCAGGCCGTCCTGGCCATGGCAGACCACGCGGTTGCGCCCGCTCGACTTGGCGAGATACAGGGCTTCGTCGGCACGCCCGACCGCCTGGGTGATGGTCTCGCCCATGCGGTACTCGGCCAGGCCGATCGAGACGGTGAGCGCGATGTCGCTGGGGCCGTCCTTGCAGCGCAGCTTGTCGATCGCCACGCGCACGCGCTCGGCCAGCACCTGGGCGTCGAGCGTTGGCGTCTCGGGCAGCATCAGCAGGAATTCCTCGCCGCCGTAGCGCCCGAAGCAGTCGCTGCCGCGCACCAGGCCCTGCACGGTCTGGGCAAAGGCGCGCAGCACGGTGTCGCCGGCGCTGTGGCCATAGGTATCGTTGATGCGCTTGAAGAAGTCGATGTCGAGCAGGCAGAGGCAGAAGGCGCGGCCGTTGCGGTCGCTGCGCTCTTTTTCGCGCTCGATCAGGCTCATCAGGTAGCGGCGGTTGTGCACGCCGGTCAGCTCGTCGCGGATGGCCAGCTCGTTGATGGTGCGCAGGGCCTGCTCCAGCTTGACGAAGCCCTGGGTCTTGGTCAGCTCGAACAGCAGGGCGAAGGCCAGCACCACCACGAACAGCCCGAGGTGGCAGACCAGGTAGAGGGTGGCCATGTCGCGCACCGGGTGCACCGGCAGCGCATAGCCGCCGGCGGCCAGCAGGTAGATCAGGCTGGCCGCGCCGCAGCTCATCGCCAGCCAGAACAGCGCGCTCCAGACGCCGCCCAGGAAGGCCGCCACCAGCGGCCCGGTGATCAGCCAGCTGGCGGTGGGCGCGCTGATGCCGCCCAGGTGGTAGCTGAGCCAGGTGAAATTGAAGAACAGTACGCACAGGAAGAGTTCGCGCGCGGCGACGATGCTGCCGCTGACGCGCAGCAGCAAGGGCGAGGCCAGCATCACGGCGCAGCACAGCAGGATCTCGGTGACGGCGCTGTTGTAGCCCAGCAGGTGATAGGCCAGCGCATAGAAGGGGCCGGCGGTGGCGGCCAGCAGCGCCGCACTGACCACGTTCTCGGCGCGCGTCAGGGTCGCCGCCTCTTGCTGCAAGGCGGCGGGGATGAACCAGTGGGTAGCGGCAAGATAACGGCCGCTCCAACGCGCGCTGGTAGGGTTCATGGAGGCTGGGCGCGGCACATGGCCGTCTGGCAAGTGAGTCCAATGGCCAGTGTATGCAGGAAATTTCCTACCGGACTTATTCTGGCGCAGACGCCGTTGCGTTTGCGCAGATGTGGCATCGGCCCGACAACGCCTGCCGAGTCGGCTAGCCCTCGACGTCGCCCAGCTCCAGCACCCGTGCCAGGCTGGTCTTGTTCCGCACGTTCAGCTTGCGGTAAACGCTGGCGAGCTGGTTGCGCACCGTGCTCGGCGATACCAGCAGGCGCGCGGCGATTTCCTTGTACTGCAAGCCCTGGGCCGCCAGCACCGCGCAGCGCCGCTCGGCGGCCGTCAGGCCATGCGCGCTTTCGCTGCGGCGCGTGATCGACAAGGTCAGGATCTGCTGCTCGAGCTTGGCACGGATGTGCAGGCGACGCCCGGCATAGTCCATGCCGGGGCGGCTCCTCAGCGCGGCCAATAAGGCGCCCGGCAGGAAGGGCGGGCTCCATTCCGGCCACTCTTCCTGCATCAGCGTGATCGCTTCCTCGACCGCGAAATACAGGCGCCCCTGGGTGGAGCTGAGCAAGGTGACCGTGGCATGCAGATGCAGGCGCGCGGCATTCAGGCGGGCATTGATCTGGCGCGCCTGGAGCAAGTGCGGCAAGGCCTGGTTGACGACCTGCTCGGCGTTGCCCTGGAAGGACTGGCGGCGTTGCGCACGCCAGAAGGAAATCACCGTAAGCCTGTCGTGCACCATGCGGTCGGAAACCCAGGTCAGCGAATGCGCCGTTTCGTACTTGCGGCAATAGGCCAGCACGTGCGGGTCGGCGGTGGTGCGCTCGATATCGGTCGCGACACTCCTGCTGCGATGGCGGAACGAGGCCGCCAGCGCCGGATCGCTGGTCTTGATCGTGCCGTTGACGAAAATCAGCTCTTCTCCCAGCGTGCTTTGGCGGGCACTGATACGTTCCGCCGGCATGTTATGCAGGTGGACGCCGGTCGGTATCATGCGCTCGCCAAAAATCCCGAGGTCGCCGATCAAGGCCGATTCGAAGGACAAGTCGCGGCGAAAGCGGCGCAGGATCTCATCGTTGCACGCGGTGGGGGCCGTGCCCTGGGCGATGTCGTAGATATCGAGGATCAGCTTGCTGGAATTGTCCATGAATGCATGACGGGAAGAGGGAAATCCACGAATCGTTATCCGCGGAGCAATTTAATTGTAATTGATGTAATTTTCTACAGCAACTTTTGGTCTGTCCATAGGCCAGACGTACTATGGATATTGCATAGATAACATTGAATAATGGCCGGATAGTCCACTACACCATCCGAGCAAACATGACCTCCACCCGACGTTCGACATTCGCCCTGGCAGCCCTGCTGCTCGCCCTCGCCGCCTGCGGCAAGAAAGAAGGACAGGACAACGCAGCGCCTGCCGGCCAGGCGTCGGAGCAAGGTGACCGCAAGCTCACCAGCAATGGCCTGGAACTCGACGACCAAGGCGGCATCCTGCTGGCGCGCCAGCCGCTGCTGCCCTTCGAACGCTATATCGTCCTCGACCAGTCGAAGAATTTCCGCACCAAGGACCAGGCCGAGACGACGGCCGTCGAAAAGCTGTACCGGAACGTGTTCTGGGCGGGCGCCGAGCGCGACTACGATTTGCTGGCCTACGACTTCCTGCCGGAAGTGCGTGCCGAGAAAGACGCGTTCAAGCGCGCCGACATCGTCAAGACCAGGCATGCCGAGCTCGACGCGGCCTATGCGGAGGCGAAAAAGCACAGGCACTACGCGCTCTATCTCGACCGCGACTCCCTGATGAGCATTGGTCCCTACGACGCCCAGAAGAAGGGTTTCCGGGTGAGTACCGGGATTCGCGGCGACATGGCCTACGGCTGGTCGAAACCCGAGGACCATGCGCACAACGAGCATGCCAACTGGATGGTCGAATTCGCCGGTACCGACGTGGCCGAGGACCTGCGCTGGTACATCCCGAAGGATGAAGCCGAAGCGCGCAAGCTCGAAGCCAGCCTCAGCAAGCTGCGCAGCAACCCATCGGCCACGGTCGACTTGCCGGGCTATTACTTCGGCCACATCGCCGACCTGGCCTCGCGTCCGGAAAAACAGCAGTACGATGCGCTGCTGGTGGTCGACGGCATCGCCGTGACCGACCCGCAGACCCGCCAGCCCCTGCTGACGATGGACTTCCACGCCATCGAGCCGAAGGCGAGCGTGCGCGAGCCGAGCATCAAGAAAGCCCTGCAACCCGAGCCGAAGCCGGCTTCCTGAGCGAGCGCGCGGCCATGTCCAGCTTGCCATCCCCTGCCCGCCGCCTGCCGGCGCTGGCCTTCCTGGCCTTGATCCTGTCCGGCTGCGCAGCGCCTGGCGCCCCCGGCGGCGCGGGCAATGCCGCCGGGGGCGCGGGTGCCGCCGCCCCTTCCGCGGTCCCCGCCGTCTTCACGGTCGGCGGCGGCGTGACGCTCAAGCCGCGGGGTGCGCCGCCCCATCCGCGCTACGCGGACTTGCCCGCAATCGAATCGGCCCAGGAGTGGCAAGCCCTGGAAACCCTGGTGCGCACCCTGTACAGCCGTGCGCGCCAGGGCCTGGCGGCGAACGACGCCGACGCCTTCTGGGCCCATTACGATGCCGGCCAGCGCCTGGCGGCGTATGCCGTCGACATCACGCTGGCCTCGAACAGCGTCCTGCGCGGCATGCGCGACGACGGCAGCGGCAAGCTCGTTTCCAGCCTGCCGGCCGCGAGCATGGCCTTGCTGCCGATCGGTCCGGCGGTCGGCGCCCTTCCCCTGGGCCTGCCGCCCGCCAGCCTCGGCGCGCAGGCGCCGCCGCCGCCCGTCACCGTCAATACCTTGCTCGGCATCGTGCCGCGCACGGCGGGGCAGCAGCCGGTCACCTACACCGTCAACGGCTTGCCGTCGCTGCGCGAGCTGCCCGCAGACCAGCCGGTGGCGCTGCCGAACGGCGTGGTCGCCACCCGCAAGGGCGAGCTGCTGGTGCTGGTCAACCCGACGCGCCAGGAGCAGGCCTTGCCGCTGTCGGAGATGGGGTATGTCTTGCCGGCCGGCGCCGCCGCCACGGTGCAGGACTGGGCCCGCATCGCGCTGGCCATTTCCCGCAACAAGAGCGATTATTTCTGGAACAAGGTCGCGCGCCTGGGCGGCGCCCAGGCCACCTTCCGCTGCGACATGGCCCGGCCCGGGGCACTGAAGTGCACCGACGGCGACGTGAAATGGTTCCGGCCCGATGGCGGCTGGGCCATGACCGAGGCCGATGCCGAGGCCACGGCGCGCGCCCACGCCCAGCCCGACGGCGCCTGGCGCCGCGCCCTGGACCAGGTCGTACGCGGCGGGCTCGGCTACGAGCCCTTCCACCAGCGCTGCAGCGGCAACCTGGGCGCGGGCCAGGCGTATGCCGACCTCGACGAGTTGTCCGGCGCCGGCGCCGACTTCGTCACCTTCAGTTGCTGGCGCGCGGAGCGCAGCAACGGGGCGGCGCCGCAGTTCTATTTGCTGCATTCCCAGCAATACCGCCTGGCCGAGAACGGCAGCCGCCTGCAGACCGAGGCCAGCCTGCTGGACGATGCACGCGTGCGCGAGCGGCTCTACCGCTGGCAGCGCGAAAAGGAATTGATGCAATCGATCAGCGCCCTGGTGCCGGTTGCCGGCCAGCTCGACGCCCTGGCGCGCTGTGCGCGCAATCCCGATTTCGCGCCGACCGCCTTCCTGGCCGATTACCTCCAGCGCCGCCAGAAAAGCCGCACCGCGCTCGACATGCAGGCGGCCAGCCTGGTCGGCTACGAGACGCCGACCAACGGCGTCGGCGGCACCATTGTCGATTGCGGCAGCGTGCTGGCGCCCATGCTGACGAGTCTCGGCAAGGGCCGCGCCGCAGCGGCAAACGCCAAGTCCATGCTTGATGCCTGGCCGCGGGTGCACGCCGCCATCGAGGCCGCCAGGCGCCGGGCCGGGGCAGTCCAGGCGTCGGACGCGGCGGTCGTGCAAGCCGGCAAAGTCATCGGCAAGGATGGGGTACTGGCCAGTTTCAAGACCGGGAAAATGCTCGGCTACCTGGACTGGTATGCCGAAGAAGTGCGGAGCGGGCGGGCGCGCCAGCCCGGCCCTTATCAAACCGTGCTGAAGGATCTTGGGCAATGAGCAGCCTGGCGCGGTCCGGACGCCGTTGCCGATAAACGAGCCCGGAAATGAAAAGGCGCCATGAATGGCGCCTTCCTTTATTGGGGATTCCTACTGAATCAGTCGTTGCGCACGACGATGCTCGGGAACTTGCTGGTCATGTCCTTCGCCCGTTCCGCCACCTTCACGGCCACCTTGCGCGCGATCTCCTTGTAGACCTTGGCCACGGCGCCGTCCGGATCGGCCACCACGGTCGGGCGGCCGGAATCGGCCTGTTCGCGGATCGACATGGTCAGCGGCAGCGCGCCCAGGAAATCGACGCCGAAGTCCTTGCACATCTTTTCGCCACCGCCATGGCCGAAGACCGCTTCGGTATGGCCGCAGTTCGAGCAGGTGTGGGTGCTCATGTTTTCCACGATGCCGATGATCGGGATGCCAACTTTCTCGAACATCTTCAGCCCCTTGCGCGCGTCGAGCAGGGCGATGTCTTGCGGCGTGGTGACGATCACGGCGCCGGTGACCGGCACTTTCTGCGACAGGGTCAGCTGGATGTCGCCGGTGCCCGGCGGCATGTCGACGATCAGGTAATCCAGTTCGCGCCAGTTGGTTTGCTCCAGCAATTGCTGCAGCGCCTGGGTGACCATCGGGCCGCGCCAGACCATCGGCTCGTCGGGATCGATCATGAAGCCGATCGACGACACCTGCACACCGTGGTTTTCCAGCGGTTCCATCGACTTGCCGTCCAGGCTTTCCGGACGCGCATTAATACCCAGCATCATCGGCTGCGAGGGGCCATAGATATCGGCATCCAGCACGCCGACGCTGGCGCCTTCGGCGGCCAGGGCCAGGGCCAGGTTGACGGCGGTGGTCGATTTACCGACGCCGCCCTTGCCCGATGCCACGGCAATGATGTTCTTCACGTTCGGCATGACCTTCAGGCCACGCTGCACCGCGTGCGACAGGATTTTCGTTTGCACGCTCACGCTGACGTTGCCGGCGCCCGGAATCGCCTTGACGGCGTTCACGACCGCGGCGCGCAGCGAGGCGACCTGGCTTTTCGCCGGATAGCCGAGTTCGAGATCGAAGGCGACGTCGGCGCCGTCGACCTGAATATTCTTGACCGATTTCGAGGACACGAAGTCTTTGCCCGTATTCGGATCGACCAGCTTGGACAAGGCGGTCTTGACGTCGTCTGCAGTGATGCTCATGTAAATCTCCGGATGTGATGCGCGCAGTGTAGCAAAAAACGGCACTGCGCCTCGGGCGAGGACCGGAAATTCCGGCAAAAGCCGGCCCCACCCCGGAATACCCCCTCCGCGTTTGGGGTAAAATGCGCTCTTTCATCCTTTCCTTAGCGTTTCGACCATGACCCGCAAGCTGTTCGTCACCACTGCCCTGCCCTACGCCAACGCCGCCTTCCATATTGGCCACATGATGGAATACATCCAGGCCGACATCTGGGTCCGCTACCAGCGAATGCAGCGCGATGGCGATCAACAACGGCAAGTGCATTTCGTCTGCGCCGACGACACCCACGGCACCCCGATCATGATCGCCGCCGAAAAGGAAGGCATCACCCCGCAGGAATTCGTGGCGAAGATCGCCGCCGGCCGCCCTCAGTACTTGAATGGCTTCCACATCGCCTTCGATAACTGGTATTCCACCGATTCGCCGGAAAACGTCGAACTGTCGCAGGGCATCTACCGCAAGCTGCGCGACGCCGGCCTGATCGTCACGAAAACCGTCGACCGCTTCTACGATCCGGTAAAGGGCATGTTCCTGGCCGACCGCAACATCAAGGGCGAGTGCCCGACCTGCCACGCCAAGGACCAATATGGCGACAACTGCGAAGTCTGCGGCGCCGCCTACCAGCCGACCGAGCTGATCAACCCGTTCTCGGTGTTCACCGGCTCGACGCCCATCCTGAAACCGTCGGAACAGTATTTCTTCAAGCTGTCCGACCCGCGCTGCTTCACCTTCCTGAAGGAATGGCTGAACACCCCGGGCCGCCTGCAGCCGGAAATGGTGAATAAAGTCTCGGAATGGCTGGGCGAAGCCGGCGAAAAGCTGGCCGACTGGGATATCTCGCGCGACGCGCCCTATTTCGGCATCCCGATTCCCGACGCCCCCGGTAAATTCTTCTATGTGTGGCTGGATGCGCCGGTCGGTTACCTGGCTTCGCTGAAGAATTACTTCGACAAGAATGGCCTCGACTTCGACGCCTTCCTGAACGACCCGGACGCCGAGCAAGTCCACTTCATCGGCAAGGACATCGTCTCCTTCCACCTGCTGTTCTGGCCGGCGATGCTGAATTTCTCGGGCCACCCGATCATCGACAAGCTGAAGGTCGCCGTCCACGGCCACCTGACCGTGAACAACGAAAAGATGTCGAAGTCGCGTGGCACCGGCATTTCGCCGCTGCGCTACCTGGAACTGGGCATGAACCCGGAATGGCTGCGCTATTACCTGGCCTTCAAATTGAATGCCAAGGTCGAGGATCTGGACTTCAACGGCGACGACTTCGTGGCGCGCGTGAACAGCGATTTGATCGGCAAGTACGTGAACATCGCCAGCCGCTGCGCCGGCTTCATCGCCAAGAAATTCGACGGCAAGCTGGCGTCGGAACTGTCGGACGGCGCCAAGGCCTGGATCGCGAAAGCGCTGACCGTGGACGGCGCCGAGCGCCAGGTGTCGATCGGCACCGCCTTCGAGGCACGCGAATACGGCCGCGCCCTGCGCGAGATCATGGAAATCGCCGACGTGACGAATCAGTTCGTCGACGAGAACAAGCCCTGGCTGCTGGCCAAGGACGAGAGCAAGGTCGCCGAGCTGCACGAAGTCTGCACGGTGGCCCTGATCCTGTTCCGCCAGTTGACCATCATGTTGTCGCCGGTGCTGCCGCAAGTGGCCGAGCGCGTGGCCGAGTTCCTGGGCGACGCCGGCTACACCTGGGGCGATACCCCGGGCGACGCCGCCTACAACACCATGCTCGGCCGTACCATCGGCGCCTACAGTCACCTGATGCAGCGTGTCGACGCCAAGATGATCGAGAACTTGTTCGACCGTCCGGCCCCGAACCCGGCTTCGGATGCGACGCCGGAGCCAGTGGCTGCTGCGCCTGCTGTTGATGCCGCCCCTGCCGCAGGCGAAATCGAGGAACTCGCCCCCGAAATCTCGATCGACGATTTCACCAGGATCGATTTGCGCGTGGCCAGGATCGTCAACTGCGAACACGTGGAAGGCGCCGGCAAGCTGCTGCGCCTGACCCTGGATGTGGGCGAAGGCCGCTACCGCAACGTGTTCTCGGGCATCAAGTCGGCGTATAAACCGGAAGAGCTGGTCGGCAAGCTGACCGTGATGGTGGCCAATTTGGCGCCGCGCAAGATGAAGTTCGGCATTTCCGAAGGCATGGTGCTGTGCGCCTCCGCCGCCGACGAGAAGACCAACCCGGGCCTCTACCTGCTCGACCCGATGCCGGGCGCGACCCCGGGCATGCGGATTCGCTGAGCACCGAACGCGACAACAAGAAGCGGCCCGATCCACGTTATAACAGGGCCGCTCCCACAGGCCTCGGCCCCTGGAAAGCGCTTTCCACGGGCCGAGGCGGCGTTATAATGCCGTGTTTTTATTCAGAAACCTGCGCCTGAGACGCCCCCTACAAACTCTTTTGATAGGCAGATAATAAAATGACCGAATTGCATCCCCTCCGCCATATCCCGCAAGCCAACGCCTTCCGCAAGGGCGACGTCTTCGTCCTGTTCGGCGAACTGTTCGGCCGCGGCTATGTGAACGGCCTGATCGATGAGGCACGCGCTGCAGGCATGACCATCGTCGGCATCACCGTCGGCCGCCGCGACGACAGCGGCGCCCTGCGCGCCCTCAGCACGGAAGAACACGCCGAAGCCGAGGAAAAACTGGGCGGCCGCATCATCAACGTGCCGCTGATGGCCGGCTTCGACATGGATGCGCCGGCCGGTGAGCAGAACCCGACCGAAATGCTGTCGGGTATCACCCTGAAGAGCTGGCAAGAAGACAAGCTGGATTGGGAAAAGATCGAGCGCTGCCGCGAAGCCGGCGTGCGCCGCTTCACCGAGTCGGCCGCGCAAGTCATGGCCGAGATCGACAAGCTGGTGCCGGCGGGCGCGAACGTCTTCTTCGCCCACACCATGGCCGGCGGCATTCCGCGCATCAAGGCCTTCCTGGCGATTGCCAACCGTATTTATAAAGGTCGCGGCGAGCGCTTCATGTCCTCGCGCGCCCTGCTCGACAGCGACCTGGGCAAGCTGATCCTGATGAACTTCGACGAAGTCAGCGCCAACACCCTGAAGTATTTGATCGATGCCTCGGCACCCATCCGCGAGCGCGTGACGCAAGCCGGCGGCGAAGTGCGCTACACCGCCTACGGCTACCACGGCACCGAGATCCTGATCGGCGGCGAGTACGTCTGGCAGACCTACACCAACTACACCCAGGGCTACGCCAAGATGCGCCTGGAAAGCATCGCCGAAGCCGCCTGGAAGGCCGGCGTGGCCGCGACCGTGTTCAACTGCCCGGAAATCCGCACCAATTCGTCGGACATTTTCGTGGGCGTCGAGCTGTCGCTGTTCCCGCTGCTGACCGCACTGAAAAAAGAAGGCGGCGGCGCGTGGGCCGACCAGCAATGGCAGATCTGCCAGGAGCTGCTGGGCGAAGGCACCTCGCTGCAATCGCTGCTCGACACCATCGAGCAATACAACCAGGACGCCACCAGCGCCCAGTTCCGCAACTTCGCCGCGTGGCCGATGGACAATACCCCGGCCCTGGCCGAGGTGATGATCGGCACTTCGGAAGCCATCACCGCCCTGCACAAGGACAAGAAGGCCCTGATCACCGACCACCTGTCGAGCCTGGTGCTGGAAGGCGCCGGTCCGCTGATGTTCCATGGCGCATCTGAAAAGATTGCACCGGTGCTGTGGCTGAACCACGACATCATCGCCCGCCAGCTGAACGCGCTGCATCCATAAACCTTGACGCCGGGACCGCTGGGCAGAACAATCTGCCTCGCCGTTTCGGCTTTCTTTTTATAGAGCAAGACAATGCCTAAATTCACCGGTTACGTTTCCGACCACACCAAGTTCATCGAAGAACTGAAGTCCAAGACCCCTGGCATGGAACAGCGCCAGCAGGAAGGCCGCAACCTGCTGTGGGACAAGCTGCCGATCTCGCTGGACGAGCAGGCACGCACCGAGGAATCGCGCCTGCGCCAGCAGGCCTATCCTTACCAGACCAAGTTCTGAGGCCAGGGGTCCAGCGGGCATGACTGCGCACGAGGCCGCCCAGGACGCGGCGGCCGAGGCAATGCCTGGGGCGGTCATGGATGCCACGGCAACCGGCACCGCCGGCGCCACCGAAGCGGCGCTCGACGATGCCGCCGCGGCCGCCATTGCGCGGCTGTATGGCGAGCCGCTGCTGCGCATGCCCAACGACCTGTATATCCCGCCCGACGCCCTCGAGATCTTCCTCGACGCCTTCGAAGGCCCGCTCGATTTGCTGCTGTACCTGATCCGCAAGCAGAACTTCAACATCCTCGACATCCCGATGGCGCAGGTGACCCTGCAATACCTGGAATACGTCGAGCAGATCCGCAAGAGCAACCTGGAGCTGGCCGCCGAATATCTGCTGATGGCGGCGATGCTGATCGAAATCAAGTCGCGCATGCTGCTGCCGAAGCGCCAGGACGACCTGGTCGAGGATGCCGGCGACCCGCGCGCGGAACTGGTGCGGCGCTTGCTGGAATACGAGCAGATCAAGCTCGCTGCCATGAAGCTGGGCACGATCCCGCAGGAAGGACGCGATTTCCAGCGGCCGTCGCTGCCGGTCGAGCAAGGCCTGGGCGTGGTGTTGCCGCAGGTCGAGCCGCATGACTTGCAGCGCGCCTGGCTCGATGTCTTGCGCCGGGCGAAACTGACCCAGCACCACCGCATCGGGCGCCAGGAACTGTCGGTGCGCGAGCACATGTCGGCCATCCTGCGTACACTGCAAGCGCAGCGTTTCGTCGAGTTCGGCGAACTATTCGCGGGCCAGGAAAGCGTGCCGATCGTGGTCGTGCACTTTGTCGCCCTGCTCGAGCTGGCCAAGGAAACCCTGGTCGAGATTACCCAGGCCGAACCGTTCGCGCCGATCTATGTGCGCCTGGCCTATTCGCTGGCCTGAAGCACCATCACTTACATTCAACCACCATGAAAATCATTTCCACCATTGACGAATTGCGCGACCAGTTGCGCGGCCAACTGCGCACCGCCTTCGTGCCGACGATGGGCAACCTGCACGAAGGCCATCTGTCGCTGATGCGCCTGGCGCGCAAGCATGGCGACCCGGTGGTCGCCTCGATCTTCGTCAACCGCCTGCAGTTCGGCCCGAACGAAGACTTCGACAAGTACCCGCGCACCTTCCAGGCCGACGTCGACAAGCTGGAAAAGGAAGGCGTCTACGTGCTGTTCGCGCCGACCGAGAAAGACCTGTATCCGGAACCCCAGGAATACCGCGTCCAGCCGCCCGACATGCTCGGCAACACGCTGGAAGGCGAGTTCCGCCCCGGCTTCTTCAACGGCGTGTGCACGGTGGTCACGAAACTGTTTTCATGCGTGCAGCCGCGCGTGGCCGTGTTCGGCAAGAAGGATTACCAGCAGCTGATGATCGTGCGTAACATGGCGCGCCAGTTCGCGCTGCCGACCGAGATCATCGGCGCCGAGACCTTCCGCGCCGAGGATGGCCTGGCCCTGTCCTCGCGCAACATGTATCTGTCGACCGAAGAGCGTGCGGAAGCGCCGGCGCTGTACCAGGCGCTGAACTTTGTAGCGAACGAAATGCGCAGCGGCCACCTCGACACCTTCTCGGTCGAGCGCGAGGCCATGGCCCAGCTGGCCAACCGCGGCTGGAAGCCGGACTACATCTCGATCCGCAAGCGCATCGACTTGCAACCGCCATCGGCCGGCGACCTGGCGCAAGGCACACCGCTGGTGGTGCTGGCCGCAGCCAAGCTCGGCAGCACGCGCCTGATCGACAACCTGGAAATCTGATCCCTGGCAAACGCGCCGCAGCGGCTGCACGAATGATTTAATTTGTGCAACTTCTAGCGGCGCGGTGTATGCTGGAGGCGATCCGGCGCCGTGGCCGGACGCCGCAAGGATTGCCGACGTGACCGATTCCCTGACCGAATTTCCTTCTCCTTCCCCCGCCGCATTTCTCGAACGCATAGCCGTGCAACACGCGCACCAGATGCGCGACGCCTACGACATCGGCGACGCCCTGGTGTCGCTGGCCGCCGCCGGCGCCACGCTCAGCGTCTACCCGCCCGACGGCGGCGCACCGCTGGCAGCCTGCATTGCCGCCGTCGACCCGGTGCTGCCCCACTTCACCCTGGAGTTCGCCGAAGCCCTGCCGGCCGTGCCTGGCCACGCGACCATCGTCGCGGCGCTGGGCGAAGGCGCCCTGCTGCAGTTTGAGCTGGAAAGCAACTGGACCGCCCTGCCCGGCACGCGCCAGGTGGCGGCCGCGTTCCCGGCCGCCTGCCTGGTGCAGGAACGGCGCTCGGCGCCGCGCCACGACACCCCCTTGACCGGCTATTACGCGGCCAGCATGCGCCTGGCGAATGCCCAGGTCGAGTTGCCCCTATGCGACTATGCCAGCGGCGGCATCGCCTTCCGCGCGGCGCCGGAAGCGGTGTTCGCGCTGCAGGTGGGACAGAAACTGCCGGACGTGCGCCTGCAGCTGGGGCCGGCATTGACGGTGGTGGCGGACCTGGAGATTCGCATGCTGCGGCCCTTCCGCAGCTACTTGCTGGGCGAGCAGGTGCAGGTGGGATGCAGCTTCGACCGGATCGAGATGCGCATGCAGGAAGAATTCCAGGCGAAGGTCGCGCAAGAACGTGGCTAGGCCGCAGAGCCCGCATGGCCCGGAGTTAATCTTGTAGGGTCTGAACCCGTGTCCACGAGGTGTGAGGTTCGCTCCACAGATTCGCTCCCGCAGGATGGATCGCATGATCGATTCGGTCTGGTTCGCGGATAACAAGGCGGCATCACCACTTACAGCACCTCCAAGGTATTGAGGATTAAGCCATGCTCGCCACTGGAACGGCAATGCCAGTGCATGTCCTTATCCAGCTGGACGAGCAGCGAGCCACGCGCCTCCAATGCTACGTTGTATTCTCTTCAGTTGGTCGTTCGGTACTTTGGGTTTAATCGGCCACTCATCGCGGCAGTTTACCTGCGCTCCAGCTTTGGCGCCGGGAGGGTCTCTACAGAGGAGCTACCATAAACCATCGCGGAGCTTGTGATTATTGCATTGATCAGAAAGATATTTCCTGCCGAACGTTAACAAAAGCAGATCAATTTTCTGAGCAAGAACTGCTTGTTCAAATTTATCCCAGCCGTTTGTAACGATCAAATGCTGCTCATGTGCCGTTATCGGAATTAACTGAAAAATTTCGATTGGAGTGGACGAACCTGAACAAATCGTAAACCCTTCGGGCAATCCGAACGGAGGGCGTAAATATAGACTTTGAAACAAAGGATTCCCTCCCTCTAACACCGGCCCCTCGCCGAGGAAGATGCCATGGGGGCCCTGGTGACTCATGTCTTTCGAAAAAATGCATCCCAACAGCAGTCAGCGGGGAATTTAATACCGTCTTATTTGGCCCTTCCTTCGCAAAGATTCCAAGTTCCATTCTCATTTTTCGGTTTTCACTCGCCACATGAAATCGATGTGCAGATAGGCCGCAAGTCACTAAAGTAGTGCCTAGACCTCTGATTTTTGGCGGATATGCCAAGACCATGAAAGGAAACTCGCCATCATTCTTTGCCCTGAAGGAGCTTTCGACGCTTCCCAAATAAGCCTCGAAATGATCTAGCAAATCGTCCGCATCATTCGAAATATCCGTTGCGTGCTTCGGCGCCGCAGCGGTTCGCTTTCCAGAGCCTGGCGTTCCTGCGAGTCGGGATAATGACATGCGCTGCACGTAAAGCGATGGCCACGTGGCAGTCCTTCGTGTCGCAGGCGCCATCGCCACTGATGCCGGCCCATGTTATTGAATTTCTTCTCCAAACTGAATAACATCCTTCTTATTTTCAAAAAAGTGTTTCATTAAAGCGTCATGACCGCTTTTCTTCCATATCTCATGCTCTACCGCTGTTAGAAAAACAAAAGAAAGAAAAGTGTATTTAACTTTATCAACAGTTAAGGTGTTAGGCACGTACTCTAAGGCGTTGAATATATCCGAAGAAAGTAGTATTACACCATATATTCCCCTTACTGTTAAATCTGGATCAGCAAGCAGCGCAACGTTTCCTAAGTGAACACTACTTTCCATCTCAATATCTTCGAGGGTTGACATAACCCTTCTTACCAAGCCTGGATCACCCTCACTTATAGTGACGTAAATGTTCGTGCCTATCGTCGGAATGCTTACAATCACATGCGCATTTTCATCGAATTTGCATTGCGACATAGCGGAGTAATGCTTTCTTGCATTATCTGTTTCGACATGAAAAAGGGTCCAACTGTCCTCAAAATAGCTATCATCACCTATAGCCGCTATGACTCTCTTTGCAATTATGCTGCTAATCATAAGACTCATGGCCTCATTAATTTCTTTACATGTTCGGCTGGATCAGGAGGCGAGTACTGGCCAAGGCCATTTCTCAAGTCCTTCATATGTTTATCCACTTCGTTCCAACTCCCGCATGAACCCTATAATATTGCTTCTGGATTAGCCGCCGCCTTAGCATCAGAAGCGGAAATTTTTCCTTTATTCACTTTATTTTTTATAGTATTTAGCGTTTTCGCGTGGTCACCTTGAGTGAAAGGGTTTTTACCGCAATACTCGCAAACTCCTCCATTTCGCTTGAGTGCCTCTGCTTTGCTTCGAAGAAAATTTACGCCCTCGAAACTCCTTAGTTGACTTTACGATCTTAGAAACAATTTTCCCTCTACGAACAAGGCTAGCAGCTGCGCTTTCAGCGGGCACTACTATGCCAGCACTAGCTCCGCCAGTTTGCGCTGCGCTATACACCTCTGCCGCCGTTATCGCTATATCGATAGCCTTGACTGCTAGCGGGACCAATAAACAAGTGCGGGCTGCCGTTCTGAATCGCTTTACTTGGCTGAGCACGCCCACGACCGTGGTGGTAACCATGCCTTAAATCAGTCTGGGTTTGGAGTGGCGCTCAACTGCTTATGCAACAAAACCCCAATGCTAGTGAATCTTAATACTTACTTGGATCCAAAAAATTTTTCCGGCAATAACTTTCAATCTTTTGTCGTTGAATTTTTACTGACTCAGCATCGTCTGGATTAAAATTCACATCGCAGCTCTCTGTTTTCCAACATAGATATCTTAGAATCGTTTCCCCAACTCGCCTCCCCCCTGCCTGAAAATACTTTTCAAAGGTATTTGGATGAGTATTCAAGAACAACGCTTCACCGTGAGCCAAAAGACGGTCATCACCCAAATACTTAATTAAATAGATGAACGCTCCATCTTCATCCTTTGCGATCTCATCGAACGCTCGCTGCTGCCGTTCCGGTGTAGTTGTTAACTCATCCACGAAAAATGTAATCCGCGTAGCCCGGTCGATATAAAATTTCTCCTTCGACACCCGATAACACCATGCGATGTTTGAAAGCACGATAACGGCCACCAATATCATTAATTCAAATCGCCTCGACTTCAAAATGTGCTTACCCTTTGACATAACATTCCTTCATTTTTCAATAGATACAAGTGAAAATTTGACTTAATTTTCAAAAAGGTTGTAAGTCCTGACGCGGCGTGAAGGGGGCGGGACACCACCGAATGTCGGGCAGCGCCGTATCCACGCGCTTGCGCGTGGATAAATTTCTCATCCTGTCGTGGAAATCCCTATCGTAACAGTGGACGTTGAGTGGACGTTGCCGTGAGTGGTGCAGCGGGTGTTGCAGTGGGTGCTGCAGTACAGGATGCAGTCAGGTACTGTAACGCTTGAATTATTCGGATCTCCTAATCAGCTCTTTAGCATTTTTAGGTGAAATTAACTGAGACGATCTTATCGGTCTGGAGTACTGCAGACGAGGCATCCTTGCTTATGAAACGCTGTGATGTTCGCTCAAGCTAACTGTTGCTTACTTTGGTAGAGTCCAGAGATTAGGGTGATCGCGATCCATAATTTTTAATTTAATTGTAAAAAATGCTTCTTTTAACAACATTTCGATTGTGCGAAATAATCGGCCTGAGTGAGCAGCGATATTAGCCAAATAACGATAGGCAAGAGGGAAACCAGCCGACGCAGCTCGCAAAAAATACTCTTCAGCATCAGACAAGTTTTTTTCAACACCGTTCCCAAACATACTCATCAGACCGAGATATATTCCAGCCTGCCCCAAATTGTTATCGTACGCGAACTGGAGGTGCTTGCGAGCACTTGAAAGATCACTTTGCGGCTTCAAATCCCCTTCATAATAAATCCGCCCCAATCCCAAATGAGCCAATGGATCATTACTCTCAATTATCGCTCTAGAATACCACTCAACTGCGAGCTCAGTATTTTTTTCCAAAATATAGGAATTGTGCTTATACCCTGTTTCATATAATTCACCGATACGTGCGCTTACATGTGGGACACCATAAGCCGCCAATTTCTTATATATAGCAATCACTCGATCAATATCACCAGCCTCCAGAGAAGTCTCGGCATCAACAACGAGCGCGTCAATATTTTTTTCACCATTCATAAAATCGTCCTAGTTTAAAACTGGTGGCAGTGGTTCTATTGCTCTATCGGTGTCTTAGGCGGCGTTGGCGTCGGTGTTGGCGTGGGCGTGGGCGTCGGTGGGGCGGTGGCGATCCCTCGCCTTTCTTTGCTGAAGACACAACTGGATCTTTCTTGATTTGTCTTATAACCCTCATTAACGCGGCTATTCCTTGAGACGGGATGCTCGGCTTTGTGGTCCACTCGTAACTGCCTTACCCAATGCATTAACTAGGAAAAGCGCGGCAACCCCTGCTTTCTGCGGCCCATTAGCTACTACAACAGCAGTGCTTGCACCTATCGTACTTACGCTGACTAAGCCGCCAATAGCAACCGGCACTAAAGGTTCATACACATCACTATTGCCTGCTTTAGCGTCGGCATAAATTGGTTTCCAAATGCTTCTGCAGCTCGCTCTTGTCGACCATCTGGATCAACGTATTTAAACGGATTGTTTAAAAATACGCGTATCGGTTAAAGCTGGCACCGGTATTCGCATCCGTAGTGACCGGATCAGTGCTCAAGAATCGTCCACCCGACGTGCGTTTATCGTAGGCGAGCCGATTTTCCCTAGCCCCTTCAAGGACTTGGCACAGGTTTTTGCTGGCGGCGGATTGTGCGTAAAGAGCGAATTTTTCCCTAGACGCGATTTTGGCTCGCGCACGCGCGCGCGACAAGCTGTTTCTTTGCCTGTTTATTAATGGCCCGACTTGGCCGTTGGGGTTCGGTTTGCGTGGATTCCGTCTGGCTGACGGCGAAGCGCGGCGGCAAGCGACGCAGGAGCGCGCCCTGTGCGCCTGACTGGCTTTACCCCGTATGGTGGACTGCGCGCAGCGCCTGGCCAAAACCATGCGCCGGCGGCGCACGCATTGGCTTGGCAGACCCGCAGGGGCGCAAGACATAACGCCTATTCTGTCAACCCGCAGGGCGCGCAGCGATCGGCCCACCGAACGCAGCGCAGCGTAGTGAATGGGACGATTTAACAGAATGCCGCGTTATGTTAAAGCGCGCGGCACGCGCGACTTACCCCGGAGGGGCTGTGTCTTTGCGTGGCTGTTTTCCGACTGAGGGCGAAGCGCGGCGGCAAGCGAGGAACGAGCGCGCTTTGTGGGCCTGACCAGGGGTTCTATGCCTGCTCGCCGGCGCCTGGGCCGTGCAGGCGGGCCGGATGGGTCGCCTCATGCACCTGCTTGAGCTTGACGATCGCCACCCGCGTGTAGATCTCGGTCGTGCCCAGGTTGGCGTGCCCGAGCAGCGCCTGGATGAAGCGGACATCGGCACCGTTCTCCAGCATGTGGGTTGCGCAGCTCTGATGTGCTGGTCACTACCCTTCGGTTTCACCCTCCTCATTCCGAAACGATGGGAACGCCACGGCAACGCGGTCAGGAGCGAGAGGCGCCAAGCATCTGTCCACGTCATCGATTGGGCAGTCAGCCGGGACGTCAATAGCAAAACAGCCAAGCGCCTCACTACGTGTAACATTACACTTAAGCCCTCTCAGCTTTAACAAAGTGGAGTCTATTTCTCCTTGGGCTTCTAGAGAAAGTCGTGCAAGCCATATGGTTGTCCGATCCGATTTAACCAAGTGCTGCCATTCCCAAACCCGGCCCTCCTCATCAGGCGTAGCGATTATTAAGTCACCGACCGAAAGCCCTTTCAAAAACAGTGGCGCGCTTTCGATTCGAAAACTTTTATCAACTTGGGTACATTCCATTACTTCCGCTGCCACTGGTGGCCATCCATCTTCCACCTCTAGCTGAAAACTCAACTTTGTCATTCCCATTCCTCTCAGTTCTTGTGCTCTTCTCTGTGACATGGAGGACAGAGAACTTTCGTTGGCGTCTCCCGAGTGCCACCATCCTTAATGGCCGTTGTATGGTGCACCTGAGCCTGATTGTCCGGCGTTGGTACACCCTTCTCACCCTTTATGTTTTCTAGCCCACGCCCACAATTCTCACAGGCCATTTTGCCGCCGCTTGCCGCAGCGTTAGCATCTTTCACAGTCTTATTTTGTGCTCGGGTGTAATTCTCGAGACGGTTGCCAGAAGGAGTTTTCGCTACTACGCCCGGCGAAATATTAACCTTCCCAGTTCTAACAGTTTCTATTATTCCTTGCACTGACTGAAAGCCTTCGATAGCCGACGCGCCGAACGGTCCGGCAGCTAGCTATAGCGGTCATCAAGCTGAAGCTCGCTCCCCTGCTACCAAAACGATCGGCCGAGCGCTTGGCGCCTTTGGACGAGGCAAGGCAGAGGCCGCGTCCAAATGTCAGACCTGACCTCGGTTTCCATTTCAACCTGACCCCGGCCTCATGACCGGCATCAATGTCCGGACTGGTCCTCGGCTCCCCTCAGCGCCCACTCAGCGGAACTGGCGTCGAGTCTAGCTTGCCGAAGAAATAACTGCCGCCCTGCAAAGCGACACATGGGTTCGGAAAACCAACAAGAAACTTCGCGGGTATCGTCCCCTGAGCAGTAACAAAACTGCCGGAGATGGAGAAGCTAAAGTTTGAGGCAGGCCTTCCATCAATGTAAGGCTTAATTGGGAAATGATTCTCGTGGTTCTTGCAATCGACAACCACGATAGAGAAATAAATTTCGCGATCCTTAATTGTCTTCGCGTCATCTGCCGAAAGAGTGACTTCGACAACTTTCGCTTCATCGCCGCCATTCCTAATGTGCGCACCGATCAAATTCGGTCTGAACGTACAACCCACGAGTGAAAAAAATGCGGCCCCGACCAGCGAGCATTTACCGATCTGGCGCGTAATACTCATGCAGTACCCTTTAGCTCCTAATAGGAAGCGTCGACCTTCTGTTGAGAACCACTCTTTGACATCATTCCGTCAAAATCACCGTGGCTAGTTGTAACTTTTTGCGAGGAGTCGGCCCCCGATGTCGCTGTCGTGCCGAGGAACGTCCTACCAACGCTGGCAACTGTATCTGAGGAATACGATTCGCTGGGACGGCGGTCACGTCCGTCCATGTCCCAACATTGGATGACTTCGTGCCATTCCCCGCGCTACCTACCGGATCAATGGGGACCAGGTTAGTGATCTGGGCTCCGGTGTTATTGGCTTGATTTATAGCTTCTCTCCCGCCAAGGCTGTGGCCGATAACATTCAATGGCTCACCCGTCTGGAGCGGGGCGTTCACTGCTGCTGTTATTTCCTTCTTTTCCGAATAGCTAAAGTACTGGATATCTCTGCCCGGGTTCGCCTTCTTTTGTGCACCCGCATAATCTTGGACAATTCTTGTATTGTTTTTATCCGCCGCACCGCCGATGTAGATGTCTCGCCTCCCATCCGGATCAACATAAATGTACGGATTGTTTTTCGCGTAGGCGTAACGATTAAAGCTCGATCCCGTATTCGCATCGGTCACCACCGGATCAATGCTCAAGAATCGTCCACCCGATGTGCATTTGTCGTAGGCGAGCCGATTTTTCCTAGTCCCTTCAGGGACTAGGCGCAGGTTTTTTGCTGGCGACTTGGGCGTAAAGAGCGAATTTTTCCCTAGACGCGATTTTGGCCCGCGCACGCGCGCGCGACAAGCTGTTTCTTTACCTGTTTATTAATGGCCCGTCTTGCTGTTCGATGAACATGAGCGTGGGCCGTCCGACGACCTGCGGCTGCAGTTCGAGGCGGTGTCGCAGTTCCCCGAGGAAGAGCGCAAGATCGTCAAGGCGCTGCTCGACGGGATGATCAGCAAGTTCCAGACCAAGCAGATGGTGGGCAACTTGAGCAGCTAAACTAAACCGCTTTTTTAGCGGGTAAAAAAGAAGAAGCCACTCGCATCCGGGACACCGGAGGGAGTGGCTTTTTTTGTTTAAAAAAGAATGGTGATTTCTGCGCACGCCTGCGGCAAGGCTTGGCGTCCTGACGGGTTTCGGGGCATGGCCCTGAGTTCAAGAAAAGCTACACGGCGTGAAGGGGGCCGCAGGCCACCGAATGCCGGGCAGCGGCGTATCTACGCGCGCATGCGCGTAGATACGTTTCTCATCCTGTCCTCCATGTTGCTACCTTTACAGTGTACGTTGCAGTGGCGTTGCCGCTGACGTTGCGGTGAGCTATAGCGTTGATCAAGCTGAGGCCACTCTTTTGCTACCAAAACAGCCGACTGAGCCCTTGGCGTCTTTGGCCGTGGCAAGGCCAAAGGACTAAGGAAGAGGCCGTATCCCGATGTCAGACCTGACCTCGGCCTTGCGCTCATTATTCAGAATCGCATCGTATTAGTTTTGCATCCGACGTGCACGATCTAATGTTTCTCAAGAAGGAATTAATAATACGCGGCGAAACTTTCGCGTCGAAGACAAGATGAATCGCAGTACTCTTCGCGTTCCGACGAGCGATAAACTCCGTCCTCCGATCATTTAAAGTTCTGGTCCTGCACTCGGAAAATCTCTGGCTCCAGGCACAGCTTTCAAATTTCGCATCCTCTTGCATGACTTCTGGATTGAAGCCCGAGTACAAACGGGCGGATCTTCCAGACGAAAACATGAGGTCATATTGAACAAAATCAGTTATAACCTGCATTGTCAACCTATCCCCCGCTGCAATTCCGAAGCATCCATCCGCAAGGAACACATTAAAAAACAAATATGACTTAACCCTCCCTTCTTCGCCGGTATCAAGCTTCTCGCCCGCAGCCCCCGAGCTGCTGAACTAAGGATTAATGTTAGCGTACGTATAGCGGTTGAAACTAGCGCCAGTATTCGCATCGGTCGTCACCGGATCAATGCTCAAGAACCGTCCAGCCACCGGATCATAATACCGCTGCTGCATGTACGTCAGCCCGGTATCGCTATCATTCACATGGCCCGTGAACCCAATCGTCGGCGTCGCGCCCGCCGCCACGTACCCGTACGGTCCGTACCGCGTACGGCTGACAACCGCACCAGCTAGATTGGTTCGCGCAACCAGGCTCCCTAACCCGTCCGTGTGAATGAAGGTGACATTGCCGAGATTCTCGGTCACGGTCACTGTACTGCTGGCTGCACCGCCGAACCAGGCGACCTCTTCTTGCACCATCCCCCACTGCAGGTTATAGCTGTCCGGTGCGGGCGCCTTGACACTGAAGTTGAAGGTGTACTGCTGGCCCGGCAAAACTGGCGCCGTCAAGAACACACGTCCGACACCCCATAGCTCACCGCTTGCATTCTGCACGCCCAGGCGATACGCAGCTTCCGGTGTCCAGGTCGTCGTTCAGGAATTGCGCATCGTGACCGCAACATCGTACAGCTTGCCGGTTTCCATGCGCGCCGGCGCCGTCATCCCTATTACCTCGGCGGCATTCACCAAGGGCGGCGGAGCAACGACGGTCACCGTCACCGGCGCGGAGCCCGGGCCGAAAGAGCCGTAGCCTTCACGCTGCATCCCCCACTGGAACACATAGGTGCCGGGAGAACTTGGCGCAATGACCTGGAATCCAAACGTCGTCGCCTGCCCGGGAGCGATCGTGTCGACAGGCAGCGATACACGATTGAAACCCCACGTAACGTTATTCTGAGGACTCTGCGCCATCAGGGTATATTGCTGTACCCTCGACCAGATGGTTTCGCCCGTGTTCTGCATGGTCACGGACACGTCGTAACGCTGTCCGGTCTGCATTTGCGTCGGCACTTGCTGGCTGAGAGGCTGCGCATTGCTGACGGGAGCGCGCACGAAGAGATCGTGTCTGGATGTCAGAACTGACACCCTTACACGTAGGTTGGAATGTACGTCGCAGTGGGTATTGCAGGCGATGTTGCAGAGGAAATCGTATTCACCAAGCTACAACACAGGCCCCGGCTGAAGTCTGAAACTCAGACAAGACCTCATCTCGACATTAACAAATTTCTAACGGCCAATTCTATTGAATAGTAATACCCCTAAATTTAGCAACTAAATAACGGGCCGGGATAGATAGAAGTGAGGAATGGTTCGACCGAAAGTATCGTCGCGCTTCGTAGCACCTGGTACGAATTACTGGGTAACTGCCTGGGCCCAGGCCAGCGCTTCGAGGTGGGCCTTGTTGACTTCCAGCGGGCTCAGCTCCAGCCCGGCGGCCAGCGAACCCACTAGGTTCGAACTCAACTCGCAGGCCTCGGCCAGCGCCAGGTAGGGACCGTACATGCCTTCGCGCGCCAGCAGCGCCTTGACCACTTCCGGCGGCAGCGGGATCGTGTCCAGCACGTCCTTCATCGGCAAGCCCAGCAGGCGGTCGAGCAGCGAAAACATGCCGGCCACGAACAGGTTTTCGCCCTCGGCCTTCGGCAGTGCATGCAGGCCCAGCAGTTCGGTCAGGCGCCCGCGAATCACCGCCGTTTCCATCAGCACCGGCGAATAGCCGCTGGTGCTGGCGCTCGCCAGCAGCAGGGTCAGCCAGCGGTACAGCGGCGCATAGCCCATCAGGGCGATCGCCTGGCGGATAGACTGCACGTCGCGCCCGGCGCCGAAGCCGGCCGAGTTGATGTTGCGCAGCAGTTTATAGGTGAGCGCCGGGTCGCGCTTGAGCACGCCTTCGAGCTTGGGGATGTCGTCGTTGTTCTGGACCATCTGCATCAGCTGCAGGATGGTGGTCTGGGCCGGATTCAGCCCCTTCACCGGGTTGCCGGGACGCGGGGTCAGGTGCAGCTTGCCGACAAAGGCTTCCAGGCCCAGGGTGGCGCAGGCGTCGTAGTCGATCCAGTTGCTGACCGGGCGCCCGACCATGCGCAGCGCGGCGCCCTTGGCGGCGGCATAGGTGCGCGCCTGCTCGGCCACGTTGATGCCGGCAAAGCGCATCTCGACGTGCGAGGCATAGGGCGCGAGCGCCTTGGTGATGTGGCCGACATCCAGGCCGCGGATCGAGATGCCGACGCCGCCGGCGCGCACGGCCTGCACGGCGGCGCGCGTGTTCGGGTCCATCAGGGTGCGTGCCTGCAGGCTCAGTACGGTGCGCTCGGGCGGCAGCGCAAACAGCGCGTCGGTCGAGAGCATGGCCGGCACGGCGTCGAGGAAGAGCATCTTGTCGCGCAGCAGCCAGCCGTGTTCCTCGTGCTGGACGTGCTCGGCGACGAAGCCGACCAGTTGCTCCAGGTCGGTGTCGAGGACGGGCTGGCCGCCCTTTTGCTGCCAGAGCAGCTCGTAGCCGATAACCCGCTGCGTGGAATCCAGCAGCGGTTCGCGAACGATGTAGTTTTTGTGGTGCATGGATACAGTCGCGAATAAAACGATCGGGGCGGCGGGTAAACCCGCCCGGACTCAGAACCCCAGGCTGTCGAGCAGGTCGTCGACCTGGCCCTGGTCGGCCACGATGTCGGATTTGCCTTCCGGCTTGATCTGCGGGCCATTCAGCAGGCCGCTGTCGAGCTCGCGCTTGATTTCGCTCGGGGCGAAATCGACCAGCACTTGCACCAGCTGCTTTTCCAGGTCTTGGGCGATCGAGGTGATCTTGCCGATCACCTGGCCGGTCAGGTCCTGGAAGTCCTGGGCCATCATGATGTCCATCAGCTGGCCGCGGGTGGCGGCAGCCGCCCGCTCGGATTCGGCCAGCGCAGCCATCGTGCGCTCGGCCAGGGCGCGCCAGCCGGCCTCGCCCTCGGGTTGGCCATCGAGCAGGGTTTGCCACTCGCCGCGCAGGGCGCTGCTGCGGCTTTCGATACCGTCCTGCAAGGGACCGGCGGTATCGGTCGCGTCGAGCACGCGCTTCGCGGATTGCTCGGACAGGCGCGCAACGTAATCGAGGCGGTCGCGCGCATCCGGGATGTCGCTGGCGGCTTTTTCGATCAGTTTATCCAGGCCCAGGCCGCGCAGGCTGTCGTGCAGCGCGCGCGTCATGTGGCCGATGCGGCTCAGCACCTCTTCGTTCGAGGCTGCCGCGTCGGGCGAGTGCTCTGCCATGGTCAGGCCTTTTCCATCTTCTCGAAGATCTTGTTCAGCTTCTCGTCGAGGGTGGCGGCCGTGAACGGCTTGACCACGTAGCCGCTGGCGCCGGCCTGGGCCGCGGCGATGATGTTTTCCTTCTTCGCTTCCGCGGTCACCATCAGCACCGGCAGTTTGCTCAGCGCCGGGTCGGCACGGATGTGCTGCAGCATGGTCAGCCCGTCCATATTGGGCATGTTCCAGTCCGACACGACGAAGTCGAACTGCTCGCTGCGCAGCTTGGCCAGCGCCATGACGCCGTCTTCGGCTTCGTCGACGTTGGCGTAACCCAGTTCTTTCAACAAGTTCCGGACGATGCGGCGCATCGTCGAGAAATCGTCAACAACCAGGAAACGCATCTTTGGATCAGCCATGAATTACTCCGTTGATTCTTTTACTATGGTTAGTGTGGCTTGAGGCGCTGCGACAAGCAAGCTCAAGGATAGCATTTTTGTTGCCGTGCGGCGACAAAACCGGCGCAAAATGGGCGAAAGCGCATCAAACCCGCAACGCTCGCCCACCTTGTGCCGCCAGTTGCCCCAGCACCAGGCCCGGCAAGGCCTCCAGGGGCGCCACATCGTGCACGGCGCCGATGGCAATCGCCTCGCGCGGCATGCCGAACACGACGCACGAGGCTTCGTCCTGGGCGAAATTGTGCGCTCCCGCGTTTTTCATTTCAAGCATACCAGCAGCGCCGTCTTTACCCATGCCCGTCAGGATCACACCGACGGCATTCTTGCCGGCCGCCAGCGCCACCGAGCGGAACAGCACGTCTACCGAAGGCCGGTGCCGGTTCACCGGGTCGGTCTGCTCGATCTTGGTCATGTAGTTGGCGCCCGAGCGCGTGAGCAGCAGGTGCGAGTGGCCCGGCGCGATGTAGGCGTGGCCCGGCAGGATGCGCTCGTTGCCGGCGGCCTCGCTGACGCTGATGCGGCACAGCGAGTCCAGGCGCCGCGCGAACGAGGTGGTAAAGCCTTCCGGCATGTGCTGGGCGATCAGGATGCCGGGGCAATCCGACGGCATCTGCATCAGGAATTCGCGGATGGCTTCGGTCCCGCCGGTCGAGGCGCCGATGATGATCAGTTTTTCAGAAGAAATCAAAGGACTGCGCAGCGCCTGGAGCGCGGTAGGAGAGGCATGTTGTTGCACGGTACGGGCCTTGACGCGGGCGCGCGCCGCGGCGCGGATCTTGTCGGTAATCAGTTCGGTATATTCTCGCATACCGGTCTGGATCGAGATTTTCGGCTTGGTGACGAAGTCGACCGCGCCCAGTTCCAGGGCGCGCATGGTGATCTCGGAACCGCGCTCGGTCAGCGAGGACACCATCAGCACCGGCATCGGGCGCAGGCGCATCAGTTTTTCCAGGAAATCGAGGCCGTCCATCTTCGGCATCTCGACGTCCAGGGTCAGCACGTCGGGGTTGTGTTTCTTGATCAGTTCGCGCGCCACGAGCGGGTCGGGCGCGGTGGCCACGACTTCCATGTCGGCTTGCGAATTCACGATCTCGCTCATCACGCTGCGGATCAGGGCTGAATCGTCGACGATTAGTACCTTGATTTTCATCGGCTTTCCTTTCGGGATCAGAACAGGTCGATCTCGCCGCCAACAGGCTCGACCTTGAGACGCTTGGCGTAGTCGAGCTCGCGCTTGGCCAGCGTGTCGTTCTGGGTTTGCATCAATTTCTTTACTAACACCCTCCCCGTCTTCGGGAAGAAATACACCTTGCGCGGGTAGATGTCGTTCAGGTCCTCGGCCAGCACCGGTATCCGTTCCGTTTTCAGGAACTGCATCACGAAGGCGGCATTGCGCTCGCCCACGTTCATCGCCGTGAAGCCGCGCAGCACGGCGCCGCCGCCGAAGACCTTGGCTTCCAGGTTCTCGCGGCGGGCGCCGGCCTTCAGCAAGTCGTTGATCAAGACTTCCATGGCAAAGGTGCCGTAGCGCATCGAGGCCGAGACCGGGCTGCCGCCATCGCCGCCGCCGTCGGGCAGCATGAAGTGGTTCATGCCGCCCAGCCCGGTGATGCGGTCGCGGATGCAGGCCGACACGCAGGAGCCAAGCACGGTCACGATCAGCATGTTCTTGCCGGTGTAGTAATACTCGCCCGGCAGGATCTTGGCCGCCTCGACGTCGAAGGTACGGTCGTAGTAGACGTTGGTGGCGAACTGGTTATTCGAGTGCATGGGGCTTCCGGGGTGCAAGGCGCGTCAGGCGCGGCGCTCGTTGAGTTCGTAGACGGTCTTGCCGCGCAGGCGCAGCGAATCGGAAACGTAGAGGAAGTTTTCGGAATGGCCGGCAAACAGCAGGGCATGCGGCTTCATCAGCGGCACGAAGCGCGCCAGGATCTTGCGCTGGGTCTCTTTGTCAAAATAAATCATGACATTCCGGCAGAAGATGGCGTCGAACTGTCCGCTCAGCGGCCAATGGTCGGCCAGCAAGTTCAACTGGCGGAAGGTGACCAATTGGCGCAGTTCCGGGCGCACGCGCACCATGCCTTCGTGGCGGCCCTTGCCGCGCAAGAAGAAGCGCTTCAGGCGCTCGGGCGACATCTTTTCCACGCGGTCGTCGCCGTACACGCCTTCGCTGGCCGTGGCCAGCACATTCGTGTCGATGTCGGTGGCGACGATCTGCACCGGCGGCGTCAGCGTGTTAAACGCTTCGCACAGGGTCATGGCGATCGAGTACGGCTCCTCGCCGGTCGAGCTGGCCGAGCACCAGATGGTCAGCGGCTCACCCGGGCGCCCGCGCAGGCGCGCCACGTGTTCGGCCAGCAGCGGGAAGTGATGGGCTTCGCGGAAGAACGAGGTCAGGTTGGTCGTCAACGCATTCGTGAACGACTCCCATTCGTCGCCCATGCGCCCGGCTTCCAGGTCGTCCAGGTATTTCGCGAACGATTGGATGCCGGTCGCGCGCAGGCGCCGCGCCAGGCGGCTGTAGACCATCTCCTGCTTGCTGTCGGCCAGCGAGATGCCGGCCTGGCGGTAGATCAGGGCGCGCACGCGCTCGAAGTCGCCGCGCGTGAAGTCGAATTCCTTGACGGTGTCGGATTTATTTAACGGCACTTTGCCTTACCTTCGTGTTCGTTGCGGACGGGGGCCCGCGTGTTAGCTTGGCTCAGTGCCGTCCGGTATCAGGCAGCCAGCTTGTCGATCAGGCCCATTTCCGGCGACGACATCAAACGGTCGATGTCGACCAGGATCAGCATGCGCTCGTCCACCGTGCCCAGGCCGATCAGGTAGTCGGCGCTGAAGGTGCTGCCCATGTCCGGCGCCGGCTTGATTTGTTCCGGGGTCAGCGTGGTCACGTCGGAGACGCTGTCGACCACCATGCCCATCACGCGGCCGCCGATGTTCAGGATGATGACGACGGTGAACTGGTCGTAGGTCGGTTCGCCGAGCTTGAACTTGATGCGCATGTCGACCACGGGGATGATGATCCCGCGCAGGTTGATCACGCCCTTGATGAATTCCGGCGCATTCGCGATGCGGGTCACGGCTTCGTAGCCGCGGATTTCCTGCACTTTCAGGATATCGATGCCGTATTCTTCCGAGCCCAGGGTAAAGGCCAGGTATTCGAGACCGGCGTCGTTGCCGGCGGTCTGGCCGGCGTGGGTAATGGACATGTTGTTTCCTTCGTAATGAATAAGTTAGCCCGCCAGCGCCTCGTCGGCCACCTGGCGCGAGGAACGCACCAGGGCCGCCACGTCGAGGATCAGCGAGACGCCGCCGTCGCCCAGGATGGTGGCGCCGGAAATGCCGCTCACCTTGCGGTAATTCGCTTCCAGGTTCTTCACCACCACATGCTGCTGGCCGACCAGGTCGTCGATCTGGAGGGCGGCGCGCTTGCCTTCGGACTCCAGGATCACCACGATGCCGTCGGCCGCGTCGAGCGCGCGCGGCGCGATGCCGAACACCGTGTGCAGTGCGATCAGCGGCAGGTATTCGCCGCGCACCTTCAGCACTTGCCCGCGGCCGGCGATGTCGCGGATGTCCTCGCGGCGCGGCTGCAGGGATTCGACGACATAGCCCAGTGGAAGGATATAGAGTTCTTCGCCGCAGCGGATGGTCATGCCGTCCAAAATGGCCAGCGTCAACGGCAGCGAGATCGAAATCGTGGTGCCGAAGCCACGCGCGGAGCGGATGTCGACCGAGCCGCCCATGGCGGTGATATTACGTTTGACAACATCCATGCCGACGCCGCGGCCCGACACGTCGGTGACGATCTCGGCCGTGGAAAAGCCCGGCGCGAAGATCAGTTGCCAGACTTCGCTGTCGCTCATCGTGTCGGACACGGCCAGGCCGTTCTGCGCGGCTTTCGCCAGGATGCGCTCGCGGTTCAGGCCGCCGCCATCGTCGGCCACTTCGATGACGATGTTGCCGCCCTGGTGGGCCGCCGACAGGAACAGGCGCCCGGTTTCGGTTTTGCCGGCGGCGGCGCGCGCGTCCGGCATCTCGATGCCGTGGTCGATGCTGTTGCGCACCAGGTGGGTCAGTGGATCGACGATGCGCTCGATCAGGCCCTTGTCGAGCTCGGTCGCGGCGCCCTGCGTGATGAAGTCGACCTTCTTGCCGAGTTTACCGGCCAGGTCGCGCACCATGCGCGGGAAGCGCGAGAACACGAAGTCCATCGGCATCATGCGGATCGACATCACCGCTTCCTGCAGCTCGCGCGTATTGCGGGTGAGTTGCGAGACCGAGGACAGCAGGCGCTCGTGCATCATCGGGTCCAGGCCGCCGCTGCGCTGCTCGATCATGGCCTGGGTGATCACCAGTTCGCCGATCAGGTTGATGAGTTGATCGACCTTTTCCACCGACACGCGGATCGAGGACGATTCTCCCGCCTTTGCTTCGGCGCCCTTTTCGTCTTTCTTGCTGGCCTTTTTCTCGGCCTCGAGATCGGCTGCGAGCGCGACCAGCGCGGCGGCCGGCTTGGTGCCCGGGGCATCGATGCCGGCCAGGGCGCGGATCTGCTCGATCGGCTGGAAGAAGCCATAGCCGCGCTCGTCGTCGGACTGCTCGCTCGACGCCGCAGGTACGTCGTCGCTCGGATCGAAGAAGCCATAGCCCTGCTCTTCCTCGATGCGGGCGCGCTCGGCGGCCTCGATGGCGCGCTGTTCCTGCGTCAAGGGCGGCGCCTCGAAGATCTTCAGCGCATCCGGGTCGAGCACGAACGAGCAGATGGCGACGATGTCGTCCAGGCTTTCGTGGGTGGTGATGATCAGGGCGCTGCGCCCGCCCTCGAGCGGGGTCACCGAGACCCGGCCCATCAGGCCGAGCTCGTCCACCAGGGCATTCACGTCGCGCTGGGCCACGCTCGGCAGCTCGATCTTGTAGCGGTGCGCGCCTTCGCCGGTGTGGGCCTTGGTCTCGGCGTGCAGGAAGGACGGCGCCACGATCGAGGCCGCCGGCACCAGGCCTTCGGACAAGTCGTGCAGCATCATGCGCACGTTGGCAACCGTGTCCTGGTCGACGCGGGCGCCGTTGCGGTGGCCGTCGAGCTGCATCTTGAGCGTGTCCTTCGCCGCCAAAAAGGCGTCGACGTGCTGGGACGTCAGTGCCATCTCGCCCTTGCGGATGCGGTCGAGCAGGGATTCGAGCACGTGGGTGACTTCGCTCATGTCGGTGATGCCGAAGGTCGAGGCGCCGCCCTTCACCGAGTGGGCGGTGCGGAAGATGGCGTTCAGGTCTTCGGCGTCGGGCGCGGCCACGTCGACCGCCAGCAGCAGCCGTT
>Ga0308160_10001177_pt1 | contig 39271 bp, 36 predicted proteins | sample PhyFR1_FD_201036 | JGI IMG/M metagenome (GOLD analysis project Ga0308160, IMG submission 201036) | Phyllosphere microbial communities from UC Gill Tract Community Farm, Albany, California, United States - DLSLF.R1 | ecosystem: Host-associated > Plants > Phyllosphere > Unclassified | place: USA... | reverse complement strand
CGGTTTCGTCCGGGTTCGCGGCCGCCCAGGCGCGGGCCTTCTCGTAGGCGTTCACCACGGTCTGCGCCTGCTGCGGCCGGTCCTTGAGGAAGGACTCGGTGGCGTTGAGGAAGCCGTAGGTGTTGAAGGAGAGGTTCCGGTAGAAGAGCTTGGCGCCCTTCTGCTCGGCGCCGGCCATGATCGGATCCAGCCCGGACCAGGCGTCCACGGAGCCGTTTTCCAGGGCGGTGCGGCCGTCCGCGTGCTGCAGGTTTTGCACGGTGACGTCCTTGGCTGAGAGACCGGCCTCGGAAAGGGCCTGCAGCAGGAAGAAGTACGGGTCCGTGCCCTTGGTGGCCGCGACCGACTTGCCCTTCAGGTCCGCCACGGTGCTGATGCCGGAACCGGGCTTCGTGACCAAGGCGGCCCATTCCGGCTGGGAGAAGATGTCGATGGTCTTGATCGGGGAGCCGTTGGCCTTGGCCAGGAGCGCGGCCGACCCGGCGGTGGAGCCGACGTCCACCGCGCCGGAGCGCAGCGCCTCGTTGGCCTTGTTGGACCCGGCTGACTGGACCCACTTGACGGTGACGCCCTGGTCCTTGAGGGCGGCCTCCAGCCAGCCCTTCTTCTTAATCACCAGGCTCAGCGGGTTGTAGGTGGCGAAATCGATGGTCAGCGTGCCGCCGCCGTTGCCGCCGGCCGCCGCGGCGGCTGCGGGCTGGCTGCCGGAGCCTTCCCCGGCGACGCACCCGGTGAGGGCAAGGGCCGCGGAGGCGGCGACGGCGGTGAGGACGAAACGGCGGGACGTGGTGCGGGTGGGAGCCATGGAAGTTCCTTTACGGGCGGTGCGAGCGATGCGGAGAAACAGGAGAGTGATGCGGGTGGCCGTCGGCGCGGAGAGCGGGCGGGTCGGGTGCCGGGGTACCCACTGGGCTGCCCGGCGGGAGCGGGCCAGCCGTCCAGGCCGTGACCGGCGGCTCGGGCGGGGCCGTTAGTGGCCGTCGACGCCGAGGCTGGCCAGGAGCGAGGTGCGCATTCGGGCCAGTTCTGCCGAGGCGCGGTCCCGGGGCCGGCCGCCGGGGACGGTGAGGGTGCGCACAATCGTGGCGCCGGCCGGGGACGATTCGGTGTCCTCCCGGCCGAGGACGATGATGCGGTCCGCCAGCTGCAGGGCCTCGTCGACGTCGTGGGTCACCAGCAGCACCGTGGTGGGTTCGGCGCGGTGGACCTCCAGGAGCAGGTCCTGCATCTTGATCCGGGTCAGTGCGTCGAGGGCGCCGAAGGGCTCGTCGAGGAGCAGCACTCCGGGGTTCCGGGCCAGGGCCCGGGCCAACGACGCGCGCTGGGCCATGCCGCCGGAGACCTCCCGGGGGCGGTGCTTGGCGAAGTCCTGCAGGCCCACGAGTTCCAGCAGGCGGGCCACTTTGGCCTTGCCGTCGCGGGCGCTGACGCCGGCGGGCAGGCCGATGGCGATGTTTGCCTGGAGGGTGTGCCAGGGCAGCAGCCGCGGCTCCTGGAACGCGAAGGCGCAGCGGTCGTCGACGCCGCGCACCGGCTCGCCGTCGATGGCGACGCTGCCGGAGGTGGCGGCGTCGAGCCCGGCGGCGGCCCGGAGCAGGGTGGATTTGCCGCAGCCGGAGGCGCCAAGGATGGCCAGCACCTCGCCGGGGACGACGTCGAAGCTGACGTCCCGGAGGACGGTGTGCGCGGCGGGGCCGGTCCCGAAGGCGCGGCCCAGGCCGCGGAAGGAGACCGGGAGGGCGGGGGTGCCGGAGCCAGGCCGGGCGTCGGCCCGGGGCTGGGGCGGGTGCAGGACAGCAGTCATAGGGTTACTCCATCGGTCCTGGCAGTAGCACCCTACGGAAGCAGCCTCTGGCCCGGGTAGTCAGTCCGGACCTTTCCCTCGGCGTGCGTCCTCGTTATCGGCGGGCTCCGGGGTGGAGGTCCGTCAACCAGGGTTGCTGCGGCGTCATCGATCCAGGTCTCTCGGCCGCTCGGGATGGTCACTTTCTACTAAAACCGAACGGCCGATTTTTCCCAAATGGGTGCGTAATATTCGGACACCTACGGGCTGAGGGCGCTCGGTCCAGTCACAAATTCGGCACAACGCCCCGGGCGGCTTTCCCCTACTGCGGTGGTGCTGCCGGCGGACGTAGGCTGGCCGCATGAGCCACGCGAACGATCCCGCCGTCGTCGAACGCCTCCTGCGCACCAAGGGCCGGTGGGCCATCGTGGGCCTGAGCACCAACCAATGGCGTGCTGCCTACGACACGTCGCTGTTCATCCGCGACCGCCTTGGCATGGACATCATCCCGGTCAACCTGCCCGGCGACGACGTCCACGGGGAGGCCGGCTACCGCTCGCTGGCGGAAATCCCGGCGGAGAAGCGGCCCATCGACGTCGTGGATTGCTTCGTGAACTCCGGACGCGTCGGCGACGTGGTGGACCAGGCGATTGCCGCCGGCGCCGGCGCCGTCTGGCTCCAGCTGGGCGTCATCGACGAGGCCGCGGCCGAACGGGCCAAGGCCGCCGGACTGGACGTCGTCATGAACGCCTGCCCGGCCCGGGAAGCGCCGCTCCTGGGCCTCTGACCGGGACTGACGGGAGCTTTACGGCGTGTGACGCGCCGCTTTCACGCCGGCCGGGCGTGTGCCAGATTCGTGGGGTAACCATCCCGAGCGGCTGAGAGACCTGGCTCCGTGACGCCGCAGCAACCCCCTCGATGAGGACGGTGCTACCGCCAGGACCGATGGAGAACCACTGTTCCACGGACCCGAGAGGCCGCGCTTTGTGCTGCCCCGGCGCCGGGGGATGAGGCTTTCCTCGGGCGAGCCCCGGAGGAATCATGAACACCACAATGACGGCAGCGCCGGCCCGGATCGCGGGCGGTCCGCTGTGATCGAGATCCAGAACGTCAGTACCTCGTTCCCGTCGAAGGACGGCCGGTTCACCGCCGTCGACGACGTCACCCTCACCGTGGAGCGCGGCCGGATCCAGGGCATCATCGGGTTCTCCGGCGCCGGCAAATCCACGCTGCTGCGCAACATCAACCTGCTCGAACGCCCCACCTCGGGCCGGGTCCTGGTCGACGGCGTGGACCTGACCGCCCTGAGCGAGCCGGAACTGCGCAGCAGCCGGCACGGAATCGGCATGATCTTCCAGCACTTCAACCTGCTCAACAACCTCACCGCCCAGGAGAACGTGGAGCTCTCGCTGAAGTTCGCCGGGGTGGGGAAGGCCGAACGCCGGCGCCGGGCGGCCGACGCCCTGGCCATCGTGGACCTCGCGGACAAAGCCGCCAGCTACCCCGCGAAGCTCTCCGGCGGCCAGAAGCAGCGGGTGGCCATCGCCCGGGCGCTGGCCACGGAGCCGAAGGTCCTGCTCTGCGACGAACCGACGTCGGCGGTGGACCCCCGGACCACCGCCTCCGTGCTGCAGTACCTCGCGGACGTCAATGCCGAATTCGGCATCACGATCGTGGTGGTCACGCACGAAATGAACGTCATCAGGGCCATCGCGGACAACGTCGCGGTCATGGAGGACGGCCGGATCGTCGAGCAATTCGACCTGGCCGAGCTCGAACGCCCCGGCTTCCACCCCGCCACCTCGATCGGGCGGTACCTGGTCTCCGACGCCATCGAGCTGAACCGGCCCCACCGGTCAGCCGCCCCGGCCGGCCCCGCTACGAAAGGCCTGATCCATGCTTGAGCGCATCCTCTCGGTCCTGCCCGAAATCGGCGCCGCCATGGGCCAGACCCTGGCCATGCTGCTGGTCGCGATCCCGCTGGCCGTCCTGATCGGCACGCCGCTGGGCGTCTGGCTCTACACGATCGGCCCCGGCGGCCTGCGGCACCGGCCCCGGCTCCACCGGGTCCTGGACGGCCTGGTCAACCTGGTCCGGTCCTTCCCATTCCTGATCCTGCTGATCGCCATCATCCCGGTGACCCGCTTCATCGTGGGCACCACCATCGGCACAGCCGCGGTAATCGTCCCCCTGACCATCAACGCCATCCCATACTTCGCCCGCTTCGTGGAGCAGAACCTCAGCCAGCTCGGCAGCGGGGTGGTGGAGGCTGCCCGCTCGATGGGAGCCAGCCGGTCCCAGATCGTCCGGGACGTGCTGCTGGTGGAGGCCCGGCCGGGACTGGTCAGCTCCATCACCATCATGACCGTCAGCTTCATCTCCTACTCGGCGATGGCCGGGCTGGTGGGCGGCGGCGGGATCGGCGACTTCGCCATCCGCTACGGCTACTACCGCTACGAAACCCCGCTGATGATCACCGCGATCATCCTGATGATCCTGCTGGTCACCCTCGTCCAGTTCGGCGGCTCCCGCCTGGCCCGCCGCCTCGACAAGCGGCTCTGACCGCGGCCCCGGCACCCCACACTTCGGAAAGCAGAACCATGACTTCACCAGCCAGCCCCCGCTTCGACGGACCCCGCCCCCGCCTGCTCCTCAGCGCGTTCGTCATGAACACCACCAGCCACATCATGGGCGGCCAGTGGCGCCGCCCCGAGGCCCAGCAGCACCGCTTCAACGAACTGCAGCTCTGGACCGACCTGGCCCGGCAGCTGGAGGACGCCAAGTTCGACGCGATCTTCTTCGCCGACGTCGTGGGCCTCTACGGCGACTACGACGGCGGCTGGGCCTCCCACCTGAGGAAGGGGCTGCAGGTTCCCTCCAACGACCCGCTGATCCTGCTCTCGGCCCTGGCCGCCGCCACCCGGGAGATCGGCCTGGCCGCCACTTCCTCGGTGATTCAGAGCCACCCCTTCCAGTTCGCCCGGCAGATGTCCACCCTGGACCACATCAGCAACGGCCGGGTGGGCTGGAACATCGTTACCAGCGTGCTGGAAAACTCGCACCGGAACTTCAACGCCACCGAGCTGACCAAGCATGACGAGCGCTACGACTGGGCGGACGAATACGTCGAGGCGGCCTACAAACTGTGGGAGGGCTCCTGGGCGGACGACGCCCTGGTCGGGGACAAGGACGGCGGGGTCCACGCGGACCCGGAAAAGGTCAGCAAGATCTACCACAGCGGTCCCCGCTACTCCATCGACGGCCCGCACCTCGTGGCACCGTCGCCGCAGCGCACCCCGGTGCTTTTCCAGGCCGGCAGTTCCGGCCGCGGCCAGCAGTTCTGCGCTGCCAACGCGGAGGCGACCTTCACCCTGGCGCCCAGCACCGCGATCGCGGCCGCCTATACGGCCGCCGTTCGCGAGCAGGCGGTGGCCGCCGGCCGGCGTGCCGAGGACGTGAAGTTCCTCCAGGGCATGCACTTCGTGGTGGGCGGCACCGAGGCCGAGGCGGCCCGGAAGGCAGCCGAGTTGGAGGACAGCCTGGACGTCGAGGCCCTGCTGGCCCACGTGGGCGGAGGATTCGGCGTCGACCTGGGCGGCCTGCCGCTGGACACCCCGCTGGGTGACATCCGGACCGAGGGCAGCCAGGGACACCTGGAGGCCATCCGGGCCTCCACTCGCGGCGGCAACCCCACGCTGCGGGACATCGCGCTGTACCGCAGCCGGGCCAACCGGGTGGTGGGAACACCGGAACAGATCGCGGACCGGCTCGAAGAATGGCAGGACGCCGGCATCGACGGGATCAACATCATCAACCAGACCATCCCGGGGTCCTACACCGATTTCATCACCGGGGTGCTGCCCGAACTGCGGGACCGGGGCCTCGCCCAGACCGACTACGCTCCGGGAACCCTGCGCGAAAAGCTCTTCGGTGACGGCCCCCGACTCAACGGCCGGCACCCCGCCGCCGCATTCCGCGGTGCCTTCACCGCGTTCTCCGCGGCCGCCGAAAACACTCCCGCCGCCGTCGGCGTCTAACCCTCTCACGACAAAAGGACACCCGCCATGCACCGCAGAAATTTCCTCAAGTTCGCCATCGCCGGAGCCGGCGCCGCGTCCGCCACGGCTCTCACCGGCTGCGGCCTGGTCAACCCCGGCGGCGCCAACGCCGCCTCGGGCGGGAAGACCATCAAGATCATCGTCACCGAGTCCGCGCCGTACCAGGAGCCAACGAAGATCGCCAAGAAGCTCCTCGAGGCAAAGGGCTGGACGCTGGAGCCCACCTACGTCACGGACATCATCCAGCCCAACCTGGCGGTGGCGAACGGTGAATTCGACGCCAACTTCTTCCAGCACAACGCTTACCTGAAGCAGTTCAACCAGGACAAGGGCCTCTCCAACGTCGGCCTGTTCTACGTCTACAGCGCGCCGGGCGGGATCTGGTCGGACAAGTACAAGTCCCTCAGCGAGCTCCCCGACGGGGCCAAGATCGGCATCCCCGTGGACCCGGCCAACAACGGCCGCGCCCTGTTCATGCTCCGCGACGCCGGGCTGCTGGAGCTCTCCGACGCCACCGTCATCCACACCTCGCAGAAGAACATCACCGCCAACCCGAAGAAGCTGCAGTTCGTGGAGGTGGACCAGCAGTCCCTGGCCAAGACACTCCCGGACGTCGACGCCGGCTTCCTGGTCGCCCGGATGGCGGCCGACGCCAAGCACACCCGGGCCGATGCGCTGGCCTTCGAGCCCGACGCCAACCAGGTCCCGTTCCGGATCGTCGTGGCCGGCCGGCCCGAGTTCGCGGGCACGGAGAAGGCGGCCGCGCTGAAGGAGGCCTACCAGTCGCTCGAGGTCAAGGCCTGGTTCGCCGGCTACCAGAACGGAATCCTGCCCACCCCGTGGGACCAGGACCCGGCCGCCGACGCGGCGGAACTCTAGCCGGTCCGGGGAACAGGAGACGCGATGAGCACCTCAACAGAAACGACGACGGCGGCAGGCGCCACCACCGAGCGCGGCTACCAGGCCCTGGCAGGACGGTTCCGCCCGGTCTTCGCCCGGATCGCCGAGGGCGCCCAGGACCGGGAGCGGGACCGCGTCCTGCCCTTTGACCAGGTCCGCTGGCTCAACGAGGCGGGGTTCGGCCGGCTGCGGGTGCCCGTGGAGCACGGAGGGGACGGGATCGGCTTCGAGCCCTTCTTCCGGCTGCTGGTGGAACTGGCCGAGGCCGACTCCTCGGTGGCGCACCTGTACCGCTCGCACTTCGCGTTCGTGGAGACGGTGGGGCTGGAGGGCCCCGCGTTCCAGGAGCGCTGGTACCCGCGGGTGGCGGCCGGGGAAATCTTCGGCAATGCGGCCACCGAGCAGTCCGGCAATGCCCTCGGCGCCACCGGCACCACGCTGACCCCGTCCGGACCGGACTGGGTGCTCAACGGCCGGAAGTTCTACACCACCGGGACCATCTTCGCCCGGTGGATCGCCGTCACGGCCAGCACCGCGGGCCGCGAGGGCCGCCAATACGCCGTCGTCAGCACCACGGCGCCCGGGGTCGAGATCCTCGACGACTGGGACGGGTTCGGCCAGCAGCTCACCGGGACGGGCACCACAATCTTCCGGGACGTTGCCGTGCCCGCGGAGCACATCATCCAGCGTTCGGTGTCCACCACGCATGAGCCGGCCTTCTTCCAGCTGGTCCTGCTGGCGGTGCTGGCCGGGATCGGGCGGGCGGCCCTGGCGGATGTGAGTGCGCTGGTCCGGGACCGGAAACGCACGTTCAACACCGGCTCGGGCGAGCTGTTCCGGCACGACCCGCTGATCCTGCAGCTGGTGGGGCAACTCTCCGCCAAGGTCTTCACCGCGGAGTCCGTGGTCCTGGCCGCCGCCCGCGAGCTCGACGCCGCCGCCGATCCAGGCCTGGACCTCACCCCGGCCGAGCGGTACAGCAGGGGAGAGGCGGCCGTGGGGAAGGCGCAGCTGCTGGTCCCCGAGCTGGTGCAGTCGGCAGCCCAGCAGCTTTTCGACGTCACCGGCGCCTCCGCCACCTCGAAGGCCAAGGCACTGGACCGGCACTGGCGGAACGCCCGCACCGTGGCCACGCACAACCCGGCGGTCTTCAAGGCCCGGATCCTGGGCGACTACGAGGTCAACGGGACGATCCCGGAGGGGCTGCACAGCATCGGCGACGCGCGGACGGCGCCCGCGGCAGGGGAGTAGGGCCCGGGGCAGGTTCCGGCTACGCCGCTCCAGCACCGGTCCAGCAGGGAGAAGACGGGACTCAGCCTCCCGGGTCCGGGCTGCCCGATGTCCGTGCCCGGACGTAAGCTCGGACCATGGATGCAGCCGCACTGCGAGAGATCTGCCTGGGCTTCCCCGGCGCCTTTGAGGACTATCCGTTCGGGCCCGAGACGGCCGTGTTCAAGGTGCGCGCCGCCATTGCCGGCGGGGCGCGGCACCAGGCGAAGGTCTTCGCCCTGTCCGCCATGGACCCGGAGGACTTCAGTGTGAGCCTCAAATGCGAACCGGCGCTCGCGGAACAGCTCCGGCAGGTGCACCCGGAGATCACCGGCGCCTGGCACCTGAACAAGCGGCACTGGAACGGCGTGCGGCTGGACGGGACGCTCCCGGACGACATGATCCGGGACATGGTGGAGGATTCCTACGACCTGGTAGTGGCCACCCTGAGCCGGGTCCAGCAGGCGCAACTGGGCTGGTCCAGGCTTGCCCGGGGCAACGGCCGGAACGAGGACCAGCCGTGAGGCGCGGGGACCGGATCGCCCCGGGCGAGCTGACCTACTCCGGCGTCGGGGCCACCGAGAGCGGCGAGCTGCCCGGGGACGGCAACCGCGTCGTCACCCGGGCCCACGTCGGCGACGGCGAGGCGGCCTACCGCCGGGCGGTGCAGGGCCTGATGACCTGGCAGCTGCACCGCGGCGCGGGGCTGCGGGTCCGGGCCGAATCCGACGTCGCACCCGGCATCCGGGTGGTCAGCGGCTTCGGCGTCGGCCCGTTCCGCATCGACGCCCCCTGCGAGGTGGTCTGGGTGCACCCGGCCCGCCCCGGGGCCGGCCCGCAGTCGGCCGGATTCGGTTACGGCACCCTGCCCGGGCACCCCGTCCGGGGCGAGGAGTCCTTCGAGATCTCGCTGGATGAGGCCGGCCGGGTACTGATCACCATCACCGCCTTCGGTGTCCCGTCCACCTGGTTCTACGCTGCCGGCCGTCCCGTCACGGACCGGGCGCGCCGGCTGGTCACTTCCCGGTACGTTAGGAGTGCACAGGAACTGGCCGCCGGCGTGAACCGAGCAGGAGTGAGTGGATGCTGAACCAACAGAACCTGGACCTGATCTGGAATTTCGATGATCCAAGGCTCTCCGAAGCCCGCTTCCGGGAGGCGCTGGAGGACCCGGCGTTCGACGCCGATGAACGCGCCGAACTTGCTACCCAGCTGGGCCGGGCGATCGGGCTGCAGGGCCGGTACGAGGAGGCCGACGCGCTGCTGGACGCGGTCGACGCCGACGAACCCACGGTGGCGGTCCGGGTCCTGCTCGAGCGCGGACGGGTGCTCAACTCCGGCGGCCACCCCGAGATGGCCGTTCCCCTTTTCGAGCAGGCCGCGGAACTCGCGGACCACCTCGGCGAGGACTTCCTGGCCGTGGATGCGCTGCACATGCTGGCCATCGCGGACACCGCCCACGCCGAAACCTGGACCCGCAGCGCCCTCGAGTACGCCTCCACCGCCGGCGACGAACGCACCCGGCGGTGGCTGGTGGCACTGCACAACAACTTGGGCTGGTCGCTGCATGAGGCGGGCCGCTGCACCGAGGCCATGGTCGAATTCCAGCTGGCCGAGCAGTGGGCCGAACGCGTGGGCACGCCCCGGCAGCAGGAGATCGCCCGGGCCGCCATCGGCGCCTGCTGACCGGCAGACCGGCAGCGGGCACACCGGCCCTGCTGAAATACTGAAAGACCGTATCCGTACCGAAAGGGACCGTCCATGATCTTCATCGTCGTCAAATTCAAGGTCAAGCCCGACTGGTCCGAGCGCTGGCTCGGCCTCGTGGAGGACTTCACCACGTCCACCCGCAAAGAAGCCGGCAACCTCTGGTTCGAGTGGTCACGCAGCGTCGAGGACCCGAACGAGTTCGTCCTCGTCGAGGCCTTCAAGGACGACGCCGCCGGAGACCACGTCAACAGCGCCCACTTCAAGAAGGCCATGGAGGATATGCCGCAGGCCCTGGTGGAAACGCCCCGGATCATCAGCCGCCAGATCGACGGTGACGGCTGGGACCGGATGGGCGAACTCACCATCTAGCCCGGACGCTACGCTGGGGCCATGTGGATCGGCTGGATTGAGTTCGACCTCCTGCTGGGCGACGTGCACAGCCTGAAGGAAAAGCGGTCCGTGGTCCGGCCGCTGCTGGCGGAGCTGAAGCGGCGCTTCGACATCTCCGTCACGGAGGCCGGCTACCAGGACCAGTACCGCAGGGCCCTGGTGGGCGCCGGACTGGTCGCCGCGGACCGCGCCCACCTCATCGAGGTGCTGGCCGCCGTCGAACGCTTTGTCGCGGCCCGGCCGGAGGTCGAACTCCTCAGCGCCCGCCAGCGCGAACTCCGCAGCGACGACTAGGCCGGGCGCCGGGCACGAGGCCCGGCGTCCGGCCTCAGGGCGCGGGGTCCCGGGAAGTCAGGCCGCCGCCGTCGGGATCCTGGTCGTCCGCCTCCAGCAGGGCGGCCAGGGCGGCCAGTGCCGGAAGTGCGTCCTCGATGGCCTGCTGCGAGGAATCGGGCAGCCGCCGGAGGGCCTCGCCCAGGCGGCGGTCATTGGCGTCCTGCCAGGCGGCCAGTACCTCGGCGCCCCGCTCGGTAAGGTTCAGCGTCACCGAGCGCCGGTCACCCGGCCGGGTCAGCCGCTCCACCAGCCCCGACACCACCATCTGCTGGACCAGGTTGCTCACGGTGTTGACGGCCAGCCGCTGCCGCGACGCCAGCCCGCTCACGCCGATTCCCGGTTCCTCGGCGAGCCGCTGCAGCACCTCCACCTGGGCCATCGGCAGCGCCTCCCACGGAAATTCCTGCCGCACGCTGGAGCGCAGCACCCTGCGCAGGCGGGTGATCACGCCAGTCAGGGACCATGCGCCGGAGTCCCGGCGGGCCGCTGCCTCCGGTGCAGATTCCTCGGCCCTCATCATCCGCCCAGTTTAGCCGGATACAGTCAGACCTAGAATAGTTCTGTGGCAGAACCAATTACCGTGCCGCAACACTTCTTAGACAGGACCGCCATGACCGCCGGAGATTCGTTTTTCCCGTCCCCGACCGTCAGCGCCTTCCACGTGGGACCGCTGACCATCCACTTCTATGCCCTCTGCATCCTGGCCGGCATCGCGGTGGCCATCTGGCTGGGGTCCCGCCGCTGGATTGCCCGCGGCGGCCTGCCCGGCCAGGTCCTGGACATCTGCGTCTGGGCGGTCCCGGCCGGGATCATCGGCGGCCGGATCTACCACGTCATCACGGACCCGGAACTGTACTTCCTGCCCGGCCGGAACCCCTGGAATGCGCTCGCCATCTGGGACGGCGGCCTGGGCATCTGGGGCGCGATCGCGCTCGGCTGCGTGGGCGCGTGGATCGGCTGCCGCCGGGCGGGGGTGTCCTTCGTGGCCTTCCTCGATTCCGTGGCGCCCGGTGTCCTCTTCGCCCAGGCCCTCGGCCGCTGGGGCAACTGGTTCAACAACGAGCTCTACGGCGACCCCACCACTCTGCCGTGGAAGCTGCAGATCCACCAGATGGACGGCGCAGGAAACGCGGTCACCGATCCCTCCGGCGCCGCCGTGGTGCTCGGCTACTTCCAGCCGACCTTCCTGTACGAATCGCTCTGGTGCGTCGTCGTGGCCCTGCTCATCCTCTTCCTGGACCGGCGGTTCAAGCTCGGAGCCGGCAGCGTGTTCGCTCTCTACGTCGCCGGGTACACGGCGGGCCGCTTCGCGTTCGAACTGATGCGCTCGGACTACGCCAACCTGATCCTGGGGCTCCGGGTCAACACCTGGGTGGCCGCGCTGATCTTCCTGGGCGGGGCGGCGGGCTTCCTGCTGACCTTCCGCCGGAAGCGTTCGGTGGCGATCCCGGGCGCAGCGCCCGACGGCGGCGACGCGCCTCCCGCCGTCGACGCCGGGACCGCCCCCGCGACCCGGGAACATCCCGATGCCCGCTAGGCGCTCCCTCTGGCGTGCGGTCCTGGCCTTCATCGCGGCCGGGACCGTGTGCGGCGTGCTGGTGGCCGGTCTCTTTATCCCCGCCACCGCCATGGCGGGCGCGGTGGTCAGCGACTCGATCGGCATGTTCGACAAGCTCCCCGACGACCTGGACCTCAACGCCCCGCCGGCTACCTCGACCGTCCTGGCCAACGACGGCTCCGTCATCGCCTCCTTCTACGCGGAGAACCGGGCCCCGGTCAGCCTGGACAAGATGTCCCCCTTCATCAAGGACGGCATCGTCGCCATCGAGGATGCCCGTTTCTACCAGCACGGCGGCATCGACACCACCGGCATCCTGCGCGCCCTCGTTGCCACCGCGCAGGGCGGCCGCCAGGGTGCCTCCACCCTCACCCAGCAGTACGTCAACAACATGATCATCGAATCCCTCGTGTCGCAGGGAAAGAGTGAGGACGTCAAGCTCGGCTACGCCAAGACCGTGGGGGACAAGCTGCGGGAGATGAAGCTCGCGATTGCCCTGGAGAAGACCTACTCCAAGGACCAGATCCTGCAGGGCTACCTCAACGTGGTCTACTTCGGCAACGGCGCGTACGGGATCGACGCCGCCGCCCATGAATACTTCAACGTCGGTGCCGGGCAGCTGACGCTGCCGCAAGCGGCGGCTCTCGCCGGCGTCGTCAACAGCCCGGTCTACTACGACCCGCTCACCCAGCCGGACCACGTGGTGTCCCGCCGCAACGAGGTCCTGGACAAGATGCTCCAGCAGGGCAAGATCAGCCAGGCCGACCACGACGCGGCGGTCAAGGCCCCGATCGGCCTCAACGTCCACCCCGCCAGCCAGGGCTGCGCCGGTGCCGTCTCCGCGCCGTACTTCTGCGACTACGTCCAGAGGCTGATCCTCAACGACCCGGCCTTCGGGCCCGACGAGGACGCCCGGAAGAAGCTGCTCTACCTGGGCGGCCTGACCATCCGCACCACCCTGGACCCGGCGCTGCAGAAGGTCGCCCAGGACCAGGTCAACGCCTCCATGTCCGCCACCGACCCGCTGCAGCGCGGCGCGTCCCTGGTCAGCGTCCAGCCAGGCACCGGCAAGGTCCTGACCATGGCGCAGAACACCAACTACAACCCCACGGCGGGTCCGGGCAACTACACCGGCAACTTCGCGCTGCCCGAACGGGACACCAACGGCCAGCCCCTCGACGGCGCCGGCGGCTTCCAGATCGGCTCCACCATGAAGCCGTTCGTCTTCGCCGAGTGGCTCCGCTCCGGCAAGTCCATGGGCATCGTCCTGAACGGTGCGGTGCGCCTCTACCGGCCCGGCTACCCCTGGCAGAACTCCTGCGGCCGCACCACCGGATCCTATGACCCGGCGGCAGGGACGCAGCTCCTGCCCAACGACGACGCGAACCACTACGTCAGGATGAGTGTCCTGCAGGGCCTCTACCAGTCGATCAACACCATCACCTTCCAGTCCGCGGCGCAGCTGGACTTCTGCAACATCCAGAAGATGGCGACGGCGGCCGGCGTCGCCGACGGACACACCAACAAGCCCTACGACGTTTCCAGCATCGCCAGCCTGATCGGCACCCAGGACGTCGCGCCGCTGACCATGGCGAACGCGTACGCCACCTTCGCCGCCGGCGGCAAGCACTGCGACCCGGTCGCCCTCGAATCGGTGACCGGTCCGCACGGCAAGACGTACCCGGTCCCTGACGCGCACTGCCAGCAGACCATCGATCCGGACGTCGCGGCCGGGGTGACCTACGCGCTGAAGAATGTGCTGACCCGGGGTTCGGGCTACAACATCCCCGTGTCCAAGGCCACGGACATCTTCGCCAAGACCGGCACCACCGACGGCAACACCATGACCTGGACCGTGGGCGCCACCTCCGGGATCGCCACGGCGTCCTGGTTCGGCAGCTACCAGGGCATCGGGCCGCGCTGGGTGAACCAGGACGTTACCATCAACGGCCGCTACTACGTGGGCGTGGACGGCGCGGACATCGCCGGCGGCCAGTGGGGCCGGCTGATGGACGCCGCCGCCCAGGGCTACCCCGGCGCCCCGTTCGCCACGCCCCCGGCGTCGATGACCCGCTGAGACCCGGCGCCGCCTGACCAGAGGCGGCGCTTAACCCGAACGGCCGCCCCTCCTCAGGAGGGGCGGCCGTTCAATTCAAGCGGTGGTTGGGCCCACGCCGCCGGGGTTCCCTGACCGAGCTTGCGAGGTTAGGGAGGCGGCGGGTGGGCCCACGCCGCCGGAGTTCCCTGACCGAGCTTGCGAGGTGAGGGAGGCGGTGGGGACTTAGCCGAAGTACTTCGGCAGGGTCCCCTCGTGCGCCTCACGGAGCGCGTCCAGGCTCAGGGTGTCCACGCCGTTGATCTCCAGCGTGCCGCCCTCGGCGTCGACGACGCCGATCCGGACGTGCGCGAAGCCGCGGGCGGTGCACATGTCCTTGAAGCGGATCTCCTCCGAGCGGGGAACGGCCACGACGGCGCGGGCCTGCGACTCGGAGAACAGGGCGGTGAAGAGGTCCACGCCGTCGCGGTCCATCACGTCCTGCAGCGAGATCCGGGCGCCCACGCCGTAGCGCAGCGAGGATTCCACCAGGGCGGCGGCGATACCGCCCTCGGACACGTCGTGGGCGGAGTCCACCATGCCGTCGCGGGAGGCGTTGATCAGGATCTGGCCCAGCTCGCGTTCGGCGGCGAGGTCTACCTTCGGCGGCCGGCCGCCCAGGTGGCCGCGCATGTTGGCCCATTCGGACCCGTCCAGTTCGGTGCCGGTGGTGCCGAGGAGGTAGATCGCCTGGCCGTCCTCACGCCAGCCCGACGGCGTGCGGCGCGCGACGTCGTCGAGCTTGCCCAGCACCGCCACCACGGGGGAGGGGTGGATGGGGGTGGTGCCGGTCTGATTGTAGAGCGAGACGTTGCCGCCGGTGACCGGGATGCCGAGTTTCATGCAGGCGTCGGAGAGGCCGCGGATGGCTTCGGCGAGCTGCCACATGACGTCCGGGTCCTCGGGGGAACCGAAGTTCAGGCAGTCGCTGACGGCCATCGGAATGGCGCCGGAGGTGGCCACGTTGCGGTACGCCTCGGCCAGGGCCAGCTGTGCGCCCTGGTACGGGTCCAGGTAGGTGTAGCGGCCGTTGGCGTCGGTGGCCAGTGCCACGCCCAGGCCGGTTTCCTCGTCCACCCGGACCACGCCGGCGTCGTCCGGGAACGCCATGGCGGTGTTGCCGCCGACGTACCGGTCGTACTGGTTGGTGATCCAGGCCTTGCTGCACATGTTCGGCGACGCCACCAGTTCGGTGACGGCCGCCGCGAGCTCGGAGGGGGCGGCCGGGCGGCCGGCGTCCTGCACGGAACCGGTGAAGGCGTCCGCCTGGACGGAGTCCTGCCACTCGGGGCGGGCGTAGGGGCGGTCGTAGACCGGGCCGTCGTGGGCGACGGTGCGCGGGTCGACGTCGACGATCACTTCGCCGTCCCAGGTGATGATCAGGCGGCCGGTGTCGGTCACCTCGCCCAGCCAGGAGTACTCCACGGCCCACTTGTCCATCACGGCCTCGAACGCCTCGACGTTCTCGGGGGTGACCACGGCCATCATGCGTTCCTGCGACTCGGACATCAGGATTTCGCCCGGGGTCAGGGTGGGATCGCGCAGCAGCACGGAGGTCAGCTCAACCTGCATGCCGCCGTCGCCGTTCGACGCCAGTTCGGAGGTGGCGCAGGAGATGCCGGCCGCGCCGAGGTCCTGGATACCTTCCACCAGGGAGCCCTTGAAGAGCTCCAGGCAGCACTCGATCAGGACCTTCTCAGCGAACGGGTCGCCCACCTGGACGGCGGGGCGCTTGGAGGGCTTGGTGTCGTCGAAGGACTCGGACGCCAGCACGGACGCGCCGCCGATTCCGTCACCGCCGGTGCGGGCACCGAACAGGACCACCTTGTTGCCCTTGCCGGAGGCGTTGGCGAGGCGGATGTCCTCGTGCCGCATGACGCCGACGGCGAGGGCGTTGACCAGCGGGTTGCCCTGGTAGACGGAGTCGAAGACCATTTCGCCGCCGATGTTCGGCAGGCCCAGGGAGTTGCCGTAGCCGCCGATGCCGGCCACGGCGCCGTGCATGACGCGGGCGGTGTCCGGGTGGTCGATCGCGCCGAAGCGCAGCGGATCCATGACAGCCACGGGGCGGGCGCCCATCGAGATGATGTCGCGGACGATCCCGCCGATGCCGGTCGCGGCGCCCTGGTAGGGCTCCACGAAGGAGGGCGAGTTGTGCGACTCGATCTTGAAGGTCACGGCCCAGCCATCGCCGAGGTTGGTGACGCCGGCGTTCTCGCCGATGCCCACCAGCATGTCCTTCTTCATCTCCTCGGTGACCTTCTCGCCGAACTGGCGGAGGTGATTTTTGGAGGACTTGTAGGAGCAGTGCTCGCTCCACATGACGGAGTACATGGCCAGCTCGGCGCCGGTGGGACGGCGGCCGAGGACCTTGACGACCTCGTCGAATTCGTTCTGCTTCAGGCCCAGCTCGGCCCAGGGCAGCTCGGTGTCCGGGGTCCTGGCCGCGTTCTCCACCGTGTCGATGTTGAACTTCTTGCCGGACTCCGCGGGCTTGGCCACGGCGGGGGTCTCGGTCATTTGTTGTCTCCCACGATCTTGTTCAGGACAGAGGTGAAGAAGCCCAGGCCCTCGGTGCCGGAGCCGTTCTCCGGACCGAAGCCCGCTTCGATGGCGTGCTCGGGGTGCGGCATGAGGCCCACCACGTTGCCCGCCTCGTTGGTGATGCCGGCGATGTCGCGGCGGGAGCCGTTGGGGTTCCAGCCGACGTAGCGGAACACCACGCGGTTCTCGGCTTCCAGCGCATCGAGGGTCTTCTCGTCCGCGATGTACTGGCCGTCCTGGTTCTTCAGCGGAACGGTGATTTCCTGGCCGGCGGTGTAGTCGCCGGTCCACGCCGTGGCGGTGTTCTCCACACGGAGGACCTGGTCGCGGCAGAGGAACTTCAGGTGGTCGTTCTTGATCATGGAGCCGGGCAAGAGGTGCGACTCGGTGAGGATCTGGAAGCCGTTGCAGATGCCCAGGACCGGCAGGCGGGCCTCGGAATTGGCGGCGTCGATGATCTTCGACATGAGCGGGGCGAACCGGGCGATCGCGCCGGCGCGCAGGTAGTCGCCGTAGGAGAAACCGCCGGGGATCACGACGGCGTCGACGTCGGCCAGGGTGGTGTCCGCGTGCCAGAGGGCCACGGGGGTGGCGCCGGCCAGCCGGACGGCGCGGGCGGCGTCGCGGTCATCGAGGGTGCCGGGGAAGGTGACGACGCCGATCTTCGCGCCGGCGAGCCGGGGCTCGGAGGCGATCGCGACGGCCTCGCCGATCAGGGGTTGTTCAGTCATTTCAGGCCTCGACGACCTCGACGTTGACGACATCCTCGATCACCGGGTTGGAGAGCAGGGTTTCCGCGGCGTTCCGGGCCTGGGCCAGGATTTCCTCGGTCACCTCGCCATCGACGGTGAGTTCGAAACGCTTGCCCTGGCGGACGCCGCTGAAGGCGGTGAATCCGAGGCGGGGCAGCGCTCCGACGATCGCCTTCCCCTGCGGGTCCAGAATCTCGGGCTTGGGCATGACGTCGACAACGATCCGGGGCATCCGGCAACTCCTGTGCGTGAGCGTTGGGTAAGGGCGCAGCGGAGTGGTGCCGTCTCACGCCGGTCCCGCTGTGATGAAACAGGAATGTTCCAGGACGGCGTGGTTCGGGCGCTCCGCGAGCTTGCACGCTTATTCTACCGGGCCTGCTCCGCCGGGCGTATTCGTGACCGCTGGAGCCTGGTTGGCCCGTGCGCGCGGATGTCCGGGGACGCCGTGGGGCGTCCCCGGACAGCTCACGGGACGCTTAGTCCTCTATTTGCTAGTCCTTTACTGGCGACGTGCCTAGGCCGACCGCTTGAGTCGCACACCGAGCAACATGAGCAGTCCCGCCCCGAGGAACAGGCCTGCGAGCCACAGTGCGTTGGCGTTGGCTCCGGTGTAGGCGAGCGTGGTGGCCCTGGCAGGGATACCTGACGCCGCCGAGGCGGCTGACACGACTCCCTGCGAGGTGACGGTGGCGCCCTGGTTTCCTGGCTGGACGGCGGCGGGAGTCTCCGCCACCGGCGGGGTCACCACCGGGGGAGTCACGACCGGCGGGGTGATGACCGGCGGGTTTACCGTGGGCGGGTTGCCCGTCGTAGCCGCAGAGCCGCCGCCGACGCCCACCGAGGTGGCGCCGAGGTTGATCGGTGCGCTGATGGGCGCGGTGATCTGGGTGCCGGAGAGAATGCCGCCGGCGCCCGTCGTGGCAGGACCCGATGCGGGGCCCGCTGCCGCCTGGCCCGTGCGGCTGGAGCCGCTGGTGGTGGCGGTAGAGTCACCCAGCGCGCCCACGGAGGTGGCACCGACGGTGATCGGTGCGCTGATGGGCGCGGTGATCTGGGTACCGGAGAGGATCCCGTCAGCCCCGGTGGTTGTCGGGCCCGTGGGTGCGGTGGGTGCGGCCGGTGCGGTCCCGCCGCCGGTGGTGGCGGTGGAGTCGCCCAGTGCTCCGACGGAGGTGGCACCGAGGTTAATCGGGGCGGTGACCGGTGCGTTTACCTGGGTGCCGGAGAGGATTCCGTCCGCGCCCGTGGTGGAGGTGGATCCGGTGGGTGCGGCCGGTGCGGTCCCGGTGGTCCCGCCGTCGGTGGTGGCGGTGGAGTCGCCCAGTGCTCCGACGGAGGTGGCGCCGAGGTTAATCGGGGCCGTGACCGGTGCGGTGACCTGGGTGCCGGAGAGGATTCCGTCCGCCCCGGTGGTTGTTGGGCCCGCGGCCGTGGTTCCGGTGGGCGCCGCAGGTGCGGTCCCGGTGGTCCCGCCGCCGGTGGTGGCGGTGGAGTCGCCCAGTGCACCGACGGAGGTGGCGCCGAGGGTGATCGGGGCCGTGACCGGCGCGGTGACCTGGGTTCCGGAAAGGAGCCCGTCCGCGCCCGTGGTGGAGGTGGATCCGGTGGGCGCCGCAGGTGCGGCCCCGGTGGTTGTCCCGCTGGTGGTGGCGGTGGAATCGCCCAGCAGCCCCAGGGACGTCGCCCCGAGATTGACCGGAATCGAGATCGGTGCGGTGACCTGGGTTCCGGAAAGGAGCCCGTCCGAACCGGTGGTGGTGGTGTCGGCCGCTGAGGCCGCCGTGCTTCCGAGGGCCAGCAAGCCGCCGGCGAAGAGGGTGCCGAGCAGGCCTCGGCGAATGTTTTGATGCATGACAAAGTCTCCTGAAAAGAGTGGTTGAGCGGCCGCTGGGGCCGTGGATGCCGTGGCCGCGCCTGCGCGCGGCAGGGCTCAACTAGTCAGGAGACGAACCCGGGTCGAAGGACACCGGGGAGGGCGGCGCGAGCAGGTCTCCCCGCGCCGGAATGTTGAGGGTGCCCGCGAGGTGCAGGCGGAAGCTGGAGAGCCAGGCAGGGTTGGCGTTGCCGCCGGAGGGTGCGCCAGATCCCGAGCCACTGCCGGGAACGCCCGGCGCGGGGTCCGGGACGGCCGGCGCCCGCTCATCGGCCGGATCATCGGCGAGGGACATCATCAAGGGTTTGGCGTGGTTCGGCGCCGTCGGCTGCCCGCAGGGTGTCGCGGAGACCGTCGCGGCGACGGCGTCCCGGGCTGCGGCCGACGCAGCAGGGGCAGGCTCGATGCCAGCGGAGGGGGCCTGGGTGCTGCCCGTGACGGCTGCGGCCGGAGGATCGAGGGGCGTCGCCGCTGCGGCCCCGCCGGGCAGTTCCGATGGGAGGGCCGGCAGTTCCGACGGGATGGCGGGCAGCGCCGGAGACGTGACGACGGCGGCGACCGGCCCCGTCACGGCGTTGAGAACCGGCCCCACGCCGTCGACGACGGACGCGACGGCAGAGTCGGCGGAGACCGCGACGGCGGACACGGCGTCGTCCGCGAGTCCCAGGACAGGGTCTGTGACCGGAGTCAGCGGCGGGAGCGTGAGGGTGGAGCCGACCACCGGAACGTCGGCCGACGGGACTGCTGCCACCAAGGCATCAGCCCGGGACGTCACCGCTCCGGCCAGGGGCTGCAGCTTCGGCACCACGGAGAGGAGTCCCGGTGCGGGAGCGTCACCGTCGGGGCGGGAAGCCGTAGCGAGGTCGACGGTCGCATCGGGAGCGGCGATCGCCGACACGGATGACAGGACCTGCCCGGTGAGCGGGCCGCGATCGGTCGGGGAGTCGGCAGCGGCTGCCGTGGCCGAAATGGCAAGCCACGAGGTCGCGGCGGCGGCAGCGAGAAGCACGGGCCGGACCACGCGCCACAACGGCCGTGAACTTTCCATCTCAAAACACCTCCCCCACGGAGCAGCGATATGCAAGTGAACCCAGCATACGGATGATGAAGGAGTAATTTCCAGAGATTCCTGTAAAAAATCTTTCGACTGGACGAATTGCGGCAGCGGGCCGGGCCGCGGGCCGTCCGGGCGTCGGCGGCCGGGTGGGGTTGACCGCGGGAACCGCGCCCGCGCGCCGAACGGGATACAGCGGGTGCGGTACGCGGGGCGGGATATCTTTGGCTGATACGGCTATGGGGCCGGTGGGACTGAAGCGATTGATGGGACGGGAATGGCCGAAGTGGAAGGTGCCGGGGACGTTTACCGCGCCCTGGTGGAGGGTTCGCCGGAAGCCGTCCTGAGGATCGACGGCGCGGGAGTCCTCGGCTTCATGAACGCCGAAGCGGAACGGCTCTTCGGATACCCGCGGGAGGAACTGCTGGGCTCACATTTCGGCGTGCTGCTGCCCAAGCGTTTCCGGGATGAGCTGGCGGGCGCCATCGCGGGGCTGTCCGGCGCCGGCGACATCTGCCGCCTCGGCCCCGGGCAGGCTGTTTTCGGCCTCCACCGGGACGGCACCGAGTTCCCGATCGAGGTCAGCGCGGCCCATCTGGGAAGCGGCCCGGCCCCCGACGTGATCGTCAACGTCCGCGACGTCAGCGAGCGACGCCACACCGAAAACCAGCTCCGGGATACCCTCTCGCTGCTGGCAGCGACCCTGGAGTCCACGGCAGACGGGATCCTGGTGGTCACCTCCGACGGGACCATCGCGGGCCTGAACGAGCAATTTGGAAAGCTCTGGGGCATCCCGCCGGAGCTGCTGAACTCCCACGACGACGGCCAGGTCCTGGCATTCGTCCTGGACCAGCTCTCGGACCCCGGCAGCTTCCTGGACAAGGTGCAGGAGCTCTACTCCGATCCCGGCGCCGAGAGCCTCGACATCCTGGACTTCAAGGACGGGCGGACCCTCGAACGCTACTCCCGTCCACAGCGGGTAGGGTCCGAGATTGTCGGGCGCGTCTGGAGCTTCCGGGACGTTACGGCCCGGCGCCGGGCCGAGGATCAGGCCCGGGCGGCGATCACCCAGCTCAAGGGCCTGGGCGCGATCGTGAACTCCTCGGCGGACGCCATCGTAGGCATGACTCCCGACGGCGTCATCACCAGCTGGAACGCGGGCGCCGAAAGGCTTTATGGCTACACCGCTGAGGAAGCAGCCGGCAGGAACGCCCGGTTCCTGATCCCGGAGCCGCTGCGCGCGGAGGAGGAGGAGATGCTGGCCGGCGTCCGCCGGTTCGGCACCGCGAAGAGCTTCGAGGCCGAGCGGGTGCGCAAGGACGGCAGCATTGTCCCGGTATCGGTGACCATCTCGCCGATCCGCACCGAGGGTGGCGCCGTCACCGGCGTGGCCAAGATTGTCCGGGACATCACCAGCCAGCGGCATGCCGCTGCGGAACTGCTGGCCGCCCGGGAGGCCGCCCTGGAATCGAGCCGGCTGAAATCGGAATTCCTTGCCACCATGAGCCATGAAATCCGCACGCCCATGAACGGGGTGATCGGACTGACCGCCCTCCTGCTGGACACGCCGCTGGATGAGACCCAGCGGCGCTACGCCGAGGGGGTCCGCGGCGCCGGTGAGTCCCTCCTGGCCCTCATCAACGACATCCTGGATTTCTCCAAGCTGGAGGCCGGGAAGGTCGAACTCGACGTCGGCTCCTTCGACCCGCGGGGCCTGGTCGAGGAGGTCGCCGGGCTGCTCAGCGAAGCTGCCCGCGGCAAGGGCTTGGAACTCATCGCCTACTGCCAGCCGGAACTGCCCTCCCGCCTCTCCGGCGATCAGGGCCGGATCCGGCAGATCCTGCTGAACCTCGCCTCCAACGCCGTGAAATTCACCTCCACCGGCGAGGTGTCCATCCACGCGGAAACGACCGGAAAATGCGACGGCGGCCGGTGTCTGGTCAGGTTCGAGGTCCGGGACACGGGGATCGGCGTCGCGCCGGAGGACCATGACCGGCTCTTCGAGTCGTTTTCCCAGGCGGACTCCTCCACTACCCGCCGCTATGGCGGGACAGGCCTGGGCCTGGCCATCTCCCGCCGCCTCACCGAGGCAATGGAGGGAGAGATCGGGCTGGACAGTGTCCCGGGGGAGGGCAGCACCTTCTGGTTTGAGATTCCCTTGGAACAGGCGGACGACGACGGCGGCGACAGTCTGTCCGCGGGCGCCACACTCGCGGGGCTGCGGGTGCTCGTCGTCGACGACAACGCCACCAACAGGCTGGTGCTTGAGACCCAGCTCCGGTCCTGGAAGATGGCGCCGGACTCCGTCGGCAGCGCGCGCGACGCCCTGGACCGGTGCGCGGAGGCAAGCAACGCCGGGAAGCCCTTCGACGTCGTCGTCCTCGACCTGTGCATGCCGGAGGTCAGCGGGCTCGACCTGGCCCGGATGATCACCGCCGATCCCGTCCTCTCCGGCACGTCCCTGATCATGCTCTCCTCCGATCCGCAGGTGGACCCGGCCGACCTCGCCGCGGCAGGCGTCGGCGAGTGGCTGACCAAACCGGTGCGGAGCTCGGAGTTCTACAACCGGCTGGTGAGGCTGCGCGCCGGAAGTGCACCCCGGCTGCCCGAACGGCCCGCCACGGTGCCGGAGCCGGCAGGCAAGGCCGCCCGCGGCCGGGTGCTGGTGGTCGAGGACAACACCGTCAACCAGCTGGTGGCGCGGGAGATGGTGGGCAAGCTCGGCTATGACGTGGACGTGGTCTCCGACGGCGGGGAAGCGGTGGCTGCCGTCGCCGCCGGCTCCTACGCGGCGGTGCTCATGGACTGCCACATGCCGGTCATGGACGGCTACGCGGCGACCCGGGCCATCCGAGGCGCCGGGGAGGCTGCAGGCCTGCCGATCATCGCGATGACGGCGGGTGCCATGGACGAGGACCGCGAACGCTGCCTCGCCGCCGGGATGGACGATTTCCTCACGAAACCCGTGGACCTGGCCGCCCTGGAGGCGGCACTGGAGCGCTGGGTGGTGGCGCCGCCGCCGTCGGCCGCCCCCGAACCGTCCGGCCCGGCTGTGCCGGAACCGGCCGGGCCAGACCCGGTAGTGCCGGATCCTGCAGCCTCGCCCGCTCTGGACGAGGCCCGGTTGACCGTGCTCCGCCAGCTGGGACCCCAGGACGGCCTCGGGCTCCTTCCGGCCGCCGCCGAAGCCTTCCTCGACGACGTCCCCTCAACCCTGAAGGAACTCCGCCACGCCATGACCACCGCCCCGGACCTCATCGCCGTCAGGAACGCGGCCCACAAGCTCCGCGGCTCCGCCGGGAACATCGGCGCCGCCCCGGCATCGGCGCTGTGCGCGGAACTCGAGGCCACGGCCGGCGGTACGGCGGGGCTGGAGCTCCTGGACCGACTCGGAGCCGAGCTCGACCGGGTGGACGCCGCCCTCCGGCGCACGCTGGCGGGTGAAGCGTGAAGGTCCTGGTGGTTGACGACGACAGGGGCTCCCTGATGGTGGCCGCGGCGGCCGTGCAGCAGGCCGGGCACGAGTGCATCACCGCCCCCGACGGCGACGCGGCCTGGACGCTCTACCAGAAGCACCGTCCCCACGTGGTGGTCACGGACCGGAATATGCCCGGACTTGACGGGCTCAGCCTGTGCCGGGCCATCCGCGACTCGGAACGCGACTCCTACACATACGTGGTGCTGCTGACGTCCCGCGGGGACCGCGACGATGTACTGGCCGGGATGGCGGCCGGCGCGGACGACTACGTCACCAAGCCGCTGGACCCGTTCACCCTGCACACGCGGCTGCTCGCGGCGGACCGGGTCACCTCACTTCACGCTGAACTCGCCGGGTACCGCAACGCCCTCACGGCCCAGGCGCGGACCGACGCGCTGACCGGGCTGCATAACAGGCTGAAGCTCACCGAGGACCTGGGGCGGTTGGAGAGCCGGGCCGAGCGGTACGGCGAGGAATACTGCCTGGCCCTCTGCGACGTGGACAATTTCAAGAGTTACAACGACCTTTACGGGCATCCGGCGGGCGACGCCGCGCTCGCCGCTGTCGGCGCGGCGCTGGCCGGGCATGCGCGGCAGAGCGATGGCGCGTACCGCTACGGCGGCGAGGAATTCGTGGTCCTGCTGCCCCACCAGTCACCCGCCGCGGCGGCAGTGGTGATGGAACGGGTCCGGCGGGCGGTCCAGGAGCTGGGGATCGTCCACGCGGGCGACCCGTCCGGCGGATTGACCATCAGCATCGGCATCGCCGGCAGCGGACCTGGCGCACCTGGCGACAACGACGGCGGTGCCCGGATCCTCAAGGACGCGGACACCGCCCTCTACGCGGCGAAGGCCAAGGGGCGGAACGCCGTCGCGCTGGCCGGGGCACCCCGGGAAGCCGTCACGGACCAGGCATAACAAAAACCGGGAGGCGTCCCCCAAGGACGCCTCCCGGTTTTTTGCAGTGGTGCGCTGATTAGCCCTTGAACGCGTCCTTGACGTTTTCGCCGGCCTTCTTCACCGAGGCCTTCGCCTGGTCAGCCTGGCCCTCGGCCTCGAGCTCTTCGTTGTGGGTGGCCTTGCCGACCGTTTCCTTCAGCTTTCCGCCGGCGGATTCAGCAGCGTTCTGGATCTTGTCTCCGATACCCATGATGTACACCTTCCTTGTTCGTTGCTGTGGTTATGTGCTTCCGTGCATTCGCCCCGTGCGGGGGAATTCTGTGTGCGGCCCTGTTCAGTGGCGCGCAGGGGGCTGCGTCCCCCGGCGGCGGCCCAGCCGTCCCCTGAGCCAGCCGGCCAGCGCCGTGACAACTGCTGCAATGATCTTGTTGCGCATGGTTCTCTCTTCCGTGGTCGGGAGAGCGCCGGAGGGAATCGCTCTTCATAGATAAAGACGCACCCCGTTCGAAATCGTCACGGCCCGGAGGGGATTTTTTTGTGCGGACCGGATCAGTAGGATGAGCGCATGGCTCAGAAACCCAGGTCCGTGGTCCTTCCCGTGGTCGCCGCCGCAGTCTTTGCAGGCCTCGGCCGGATGGTCCTGCAGAAGGTCATGGCCGATCGTGCCGCCCGCGAGACGAATGTTGCCGGGCCGCTGGATGAGAAGACCAGGGCCTGGATCAGCGAGGTTGTGCGGACGCCCCGCCAGTAGCGGATCGGACCAACCCCAAGACCCTCCGCGGAGGGCAAAAGACACTGCGAATACCGGAAGTCGGACGGTCAAAGGCCGCCTGGCTTCCGTGCGCCCCGACCGCGACAAGAATTGTCGAATCGTTTGACCAAAGTTAATTCGTTACCTGTGGTCTATGTCATATGCGGCTCTCAGTCTGTACTGTGTGAAACGGCTGGTATCCGCCGGGCCGCATGAGACCAGAGTTGCTCCAGCGCCCGTTCCAGACCGCAGTCCCCGGCCACCGCGCCGGGACCGTTCCTTCTGAAAGGTTCAAAACACTCGTGAAATCACCAGGAAAGAGCTTCCTTCGAAGCGGGGGACTCCGGAGGGCCGCGGCACTGACCCTGGGCTTGCCGGTTCTCCTCTCAACTGTTGCCATCGCGCCCGCAACCGCGGCACCGGCACAAGGCGCCACCGTCGCCGGCGTCGCCCAGAAGAATCTGGACCCGGCGAACTACCCGGACGGCCGCTATATCGTCATGCTGGCCGAGCAGCCGGCGGCCAGCTACGAGGGTTCCACCCCCGGCCTGCCGGCCACCAAGCCCGCACCGGGCAAGAAGCTTGACCCCAGCAAAGGCGAGGTCAAGAACTACCGCGCGCACCTGGAGCAGAAGCAGGCCGAGGTCGCCGGCAAGCAGAACGTCAAGATGGGCCGCCAGTTCTCGGCGGCGGTCAACGGCTTCAGCGCCAAGCTGACCACGGACCAGGCGATCAAGCTCGCCAAGGACCCCAGCGTCCTGGCGGTGGCTCCGGATACCGAGAACGCCCCGGACTACTCCACCACCGACTTCCTCAAGCTCAGCGGTCCGAACGGCACCTGGAACACCACCTTCGGTGGCCAGGACGGCGCCGGCAAGGGCGTCGTCGTCGGCGTCATCGACACCGGGTACACCCCGGACAGCGCCTTCTTCGCCGGCGACCCGGTCAAGCCGCTCACCGGCGCCCCCGTGGTCGGCGTCCCGTACCGCGCGGCGGATGGCAAGATTGCCATGCTCAAGGCCGACGGCGAGACCTTCGCCAGTGACTGCCAGAAGGGCGTTGACTCCGGCGCATCCTTCGACGGCTCCGCCTGCAACTCCAAGGTCCTCGGCGCGCACTACTTCGCGGACGACTTCCTCAACTACGTGGCCCCGGGCGACCGCTCGCCGCTGGAGCAGATCTCCCCGGTGGACGTGGCCAGCCACGGCACCCACACCGCCAGCACCGCGGCGGGCAACGCCAACGTCGAATCCTTCGTGGACGGCCGCAGCTTCGGCCTGACCAGCGGCATCGCCCCGGCGGCCAAGCTCTCCATCTACAAGGTCTGCTGGGAAGACACCGATCCCAACTCCGGCGGCTGCTACAGCTCCTCATCCGTCGCCGCCGTCGAGCAGGCCATCGAGGACGGCGTCGACGTCCTGAACTACTCCATCTCCGGTTCCGCAACGTCCGTCATCGACCCGGTCTCCATCGCGTTCCTGAACGCGTCGGCCAGCGGCATCTTCGTCGCCGCTTCCGCCGGCAACTCCGGCCCCACCGCCAGCACCGTCAACCACGGCGCCCCCTGGGTGACCACCGTGGCGGCCAGCAGCTTCTCGCAGGAACTGCAGGGCACGGTCGAATTCGGCGACGGCAGCAAGTTCCGGGGAGCCAGCATCATGAACCGCGAAGTCAAGGACGCCGGCGTCGTGCTGGCAGCCAACGCCGCAGCGGCCAACGCACCCTCCTCGCCGGCCCTCTGCGGCCCCAACACGCTGGACGGGACCAAGGTCGCCGGCAAGGTCGTCGTCTGTGACCGCGGCGTCGTGGACCGCGTCGCCAAGAGCGCCGAGGTTGCCCGCGCCGGCGGCGTCGGCATGATCCTGGTCAACCTGACCAACTCCTCCCTGGACGCGGACCAGCACGCGGTGCCCACCGTGCACGTGAACCCGCCGGCCACCCAGACCATCAAGGACAAGGTCGCGGCCAACCCGGGCATCAAGGTTTCCCTGATCAACAAGGACACCACCGGCCTGCCCCTGGAGGCCCAGCCGCAGATCGCCGGGTTCTCCTCCCGCGGACCGCTGCTGGCCACCGATTCGGACCTGCTGAAGCCGGACGTCACCGCTCCCGGCGTTGCGGTTCTGGCCGGTGTCTCGCCGATCGGTGAAAACGGTGCCAAGTTCGGCTTCATGTCCGGTACCTCGATGGCTTCCCCGCACGTGGCCGGCTTCGGCGCGCTGCTGCTGGGCAAGAACCCCACCTGGTCCCCGGCCGCTGTGAAGTCCGCCATGATGACCACCACCTCCGACGTCAAGCTAGCGGACGGCACCAAGAACACCGACGTCTTCGCCACCGGCGCGGGCGAGGTGGACCCGGCCCGCATGGTCGACCCGGGCCTGGTGTACGACGCGAACACCCAGGACTACCTGAAGTTCATCCAGGGCACCGGCGTGGACCTGGGCCTGAAGTCCAGCACCAAGGCGCGTGACATGAACGTCCCGTCCTTCGCCCTGGGCAACCTCACCGGGAAGATCGAGGTCACCCGCACGGTGACCGCCCTGACTCCGGGTGTCTACAAGGCCAGCGTCAACGTCCCCGGCATCAAGGTCAGCGTCGCTCCGGCGGCGCTGAACTTCAAGGCCGCCGGCGAACAGCGCACCTTTAAGGTCACCTTCGAGAACCAGGGTGCCCCGCTGGGCCAGTTCGCCATGGGTTCGCTGTCCTGGCAGGGTGCCGGCAAGACCGTCACCTCGCCGATCTCGGTCCGCCCGCAGTCCGTGGTGGCCCCGAAGGACGTCACCCTGACCACCACCAAGGGCACCGGCTCCGGTGACATCAAGGTGGTCTCCGGCACGAACAACCCCACCAACATGACGCTGGACGGCCTCTCCAAGGCCGACGCCACCGCCGTCGAACTGGTCCCGGGTCCGTTCACCGCCACGGCCGATGCCTCGACGTACATCAAGACCGTCCAGGTCCCTGCCGGCGTGCCGCTGGCGAAGTTCTCCGTGATCTCCTCCGATCCCGGCGCCGACTTCGACATGTACGTGGTCACCCCGCGCGGCGTGGAGCAGGTTGCCACCTCGTCCTCGAGCGAGACCCTGTCCATCCCCAACCCCGCCGCCGGAACGTACACGATCTACGCGAACCTGTACGCCAGCCCGGGCGGCAAGGCCACCAAGGCCTCGGTTGAGGCGGCCGTGCTCGGCGCCAACGTGGGCAACGCCTCGGTCTCGCCGAACCCGCTGAAGCTGACCAACGGCAAGGCCGGCAAGGTCACGCTGAACTGGAAGGGCCTCGCGGCCGGTTCGTACATCGGCCGGATCACCTTCGAAGGTGCCAGCGACCCGACCTTCGTTACCGTCATCGTGAGCCCGGACGGAACTACCGCCGTGGCCCCCACCGCCGAGGACCAGGCCAGCAACACCGGCCCGGGCGACGAGGCGGGCACCGGCAACGCGGCCCAGCTGGAGAAGGGTGCCCAGGTCAAGAAGGAACAGGCCAAGGTGGTCCCGCAGGATCCGGACAGCCCGAACAACGCTATCTAGCGGTAGGGCGTAACACCTGAACACAGCAGTGGCCGGCGGTCTTACCGCCGGCCACTGCTGTGTTCTTCTGTTGTTCGTTCTGTGGGCCTTGGTGCGTTGGGGCCCAGGGCCGGGCGCCGGGTGTCGGGCCGCCGCTGCGGCGCCTAGACCGCGCCGGTGGAACCGGCCGTTCCGCCCAGAAGCGGGGCCATGGACTTCCACCGGGAGATCTCGCAGCCGTCGGTCCTGCTGAAGCGGGACTCGACGCCGCGGCCCCGGTACGTGCCGGTGACCACCGCGACCTGCGGACCGCCGTACTGCTGGGTGCAGAGCTTCGGCGGCCCGGGCACGGGGAAGAAGATGGCCTCGCCGTGCTGCCGGACGGCCGCCAGCGCGGCGGCGGCGTCGGGGAGCGTGGATTCGGGGCCGGGCTCCTGTCCATCCGCGACCAGCCGGAACACGTACTCCGGGCCGCCCGGCGCCTCGGTCAGCGTGATGGTGAGGTCCACCTCGGGATTGGTGGTCTGATCCTGAGGTGAAGCTGCCGGCTCGCCGGCGCCATTGGTGGCGGTCATGGCGTTCCTTCCTGGGCTGCGGTGCGGGGCTGTTGGCGGGCGGCGGCCGTGAGCAGCGGGTCGAGTTCCTGCAGCAGGCGGCCCCGCAACTCTTGGGCGGCGTCCGCGAAACCGCGCTGCCGGTCCACATAGTCGGCCTTGCCGTCGGCGGTTTCGATCCTGATGGGCGGGTAGCCCCACTCGCTGAGGTCGTAGGGGGAGGCCTGCATGTCCATGGCCCGGATCTGCCAGGAGAGTTCGAAGCAGTCCATCACCAGTTCGCTCGGCAGCACGGGCGCCAGCTTGTAGGCCCACTTGTAGAGGTCCATGTTGGCGTGCAGGCAGCCGGGCTGTTCGAGGTCCCGCTGGTTTTCCCGGCTCGGGGAGAGGCTGTTCAGCGGCACGGCGTCCGGGGTGTAGAACCGGAAGGCGTCAAAGTGCGAGCAGCGGATCCGGTTCTCCTCCACCACTTTGTCCGTGCCCGCGGAGCCCAGCCGCAGGGTGAGGTATTCGTGGCGGAGCGCGAACTTGTCCTGCCGGTAGACCATGGCCCACTCGTGCAGGCCGAAGCAGCCGAACTGTGCGGGCCGGGCCGCCGTGCCGGCCAGGATGATCCCGGCGAACTGCACCGCCTCGCGCCGTTCGGCCAGGAACCGTTCGACGTCGACGGTCACCGCCGGGACGCCGTCGGGCACGCCCGCGGCGGCGCGTTCGGCGTCGTCGGCCGCGCGGTAGTACTTCCAGTCAGTGCGCGCGGTGGCGGCCGGGCCGGAGAGCACGACGCCGGCGCCCGGGTGCCAGCGCAGCAGCTGCCCGGGTTTCTGGGTGTAGTAGGTGAAGAGGAAGTCCTCCACCGGGTGCTTACGTCCGGCCGACCGCCGTACCAGGTAGGGGTCGGCGTAGGTCCGGACGCGTTCCTGGTGGGCGGCCTCCCGCCGGGTCCACTGGTCTTCTGTCAGCTGCTGCAGTTTAGCCAGCCCCGCCGCTCGAGCCCAGGACGTCCTTGGCGGCGTTCCATTGGGCGATTTCACAGCCGTCGCGCAGGCTGAACGTGGCTTCCACCGGCCGGTCGTCCACGGAGCCGGTCACCGTGGCCTCCTGTGGGCCGCCGTACTGCTGGGTGCAGACCTTGTCCGTGGGTCGCGGCGCCGGGCTGAGCAGGGCGGCGTTGGCCTTCAGGGCGGCGCAGGCGGCAGCGGCGGAGGGATGCTGGCTTTCCGCCGCCGGGACGCCGTCGCGGCAGACCAGGGTGTAGTTGGCCGGCTGGCCGCTGCCGCCGGGCTTGACCATGATGGACAGCTCCGCGTTGCCGGCGCCGGGGCCGGCCGTGGGTGCCGCAGCCGAGGGGGACGGTGCCGCCGCGGTGGTCTCGGCGTCTTCGGACGGGGTGCCGCTGGTGCCGCTTGAGGGGGTGCCGGTGGAGCTGCCGGTGGAGCTGGAGCTGGAGCCGGCGGGGGACGAGCCGGTCGGGCCGGGGCCGCCGGAACCGCCCGGCGAACAGGCGGCCAGGGCGGTGGCCGTGGCCGCGATCAGCAGCACGTGCATCAGGGGTTTGCGCATGGCGGACCTCCTCGGGTTGGTGTCCAGTCTATCGCCGGGTGGCCTCGATCAGCCGGGTCATGGCGGCATGGAGTTCGGCCACCTGGTCCCGGCTCAGTCCCAGCCGGGCCATCATGGTGCCGGGAATCGCCGTCGCGTCCCGGCGGAGCGCCGCGCCGGCCGGGGTGAGCCCAACGGCGAGGCTGCGTTCGTTGCCTTCGGCCCGTTCCCGGGTCACATAGCCCACGGCCTCGAGCCGGCGCAGCAGCGGGGAGACCGTGGCCGGGTCCAGGTCCAGGGCGTCGCTGATCTCGCGGACGGTGCGCGGGCTGGATTCCCAGAGGGTCAGCATCACCAGGTACTGCGGGTGGGTGAGGTGCAGCTTGTCCAGGACGGGCTTGTAGGCGGCCACCACATTGCGCGAGGCGACGGTAAGGGCGAAGCAGAGCTGGTGTTCCAGCAGCAGGTCTTCGTCGATGAAGTCGGGGCTGGCGGTGGCGCTGTCGGTCATGGAACTCCTCGGGACGCAGACAATTAGTGCACTAATCATTAGCGTACACTGGTGACATATCCGTTGCGAAGGAGTGGTGATGGCGAAGGAATCCGCCGCCGAGCGTTTCATGCGGGCAACCGGGAAGTTGCGGGCCGTGTTCGGTCCCGCCAGTCGCGGCTCGCTGGGCCACGACATGACCGAGCAGAACCGCCGGCTGCTGGCCCAGCGGGAGGCTGAGACCCGGCAGTGGGAGACCGTCCGCCGCCCCGACGGCAGCACCTACGTGGTGCCTCGGGACCCCGGGGACAAGTCGCTCCGCTAGGCGGGAAGCCCAGGCTCATTTCCCGCCGTCGGGCGTAAAATTGAGGCACCGGCGGCCCCGGCCCGCTCGCTGGAAACGACGTCCCGGCCTACGCGCCGTCCTTCCGCTCATCCTGTCAGCAGGGGAGGAGGTGGAAACCATGGCACATGCACTGCGCAAGGCCGCCCACGGCAGCCGGCTGCACCCGTCCACCTGGGTGCGGTTCGTCTTCGGCCCGGCCTCACGCGGAGACTACGCCGCCCCGGTGGTGCACCGGCACGATGACTTCGAACTTGCCTCCGAGCAGGAGCTCGCCGGCTTCGAGATCGAGACGGATGCGGCGGGGCATCACTACGCCGTCCGCCGCGAAGACCTTCCCAAGGAACAGGTCTGACCCGCTGTTTAACCGCGAAAGGGAGCGGCAGGCTGCCGCTCCCTTTCGCATGTGCCGCGTGACGTGGCTTAGCGGCCGGTGCCGCCGTAGACCGTCGCCTCATCCTCGCTGTCGAGGTCGAAGGCCTTGTGGATGGCCCGCACGGCGTCATCGAGCAGGTCCGCGTGGGTGACCACGGAGATGCGGATCTCGGAGGTCGAGATCATGTTGATGTTGATCCCGGCCTCGGACAGGGCGGCGAAAAACCGTGCCGAGACGCCCGGGTGGGAGCGCATGCCCGCACCGATCAGCGAGAGCTTGCCGATCTTTTCGTTGTATTCGATGTTCTCGAAGCCGATCTCGGCCTGGGCGGCGCGCAGGGCGGCCAGGGCGTCGGCGCCCTCGACGATCGGCAGGGTGAAGGAGATGTCCGTCCGGCCGGTCCCGTGGGTGGAGACGTTCTGGACGATCATGTCGATGTTCGAGTGCGCGTCCGCGATGACCTGGAAGATCGCCGCAGCCTTGCCGGGGATGTCCGGGACGCCGACGACGGTGACCTTGGCCTCGGAACGGTCGTGTGCAACGCCGGAGATGATTGGCTGCTCCAAGGCAACTCCCTCTTGAATCGTGATCTTGTCGTCGGCGCTGGGCAGCACCCAGGTGCCTTCGTGCTGGCTGAATGAGGAGCGGACGTGCAGCGGGACGCCGAAACGGCGGGCATACTCCACGCACCGCAGGTGCAGGATCTTGGCCCCGGAAGCGGCGAGTTCCAGCATTTCCTCGCTCGAGATGCTGTCGATCTTCCGGGCGGACGGGACCACGCGCGGGTCGGCGGTGTAGATGCCGTCAACGTCGGTGAAGATCTCGCAGACGTCGGCGTCGAGGGCGGCCGCCAGGGCCACCGCCGTCGTGTCCGAGCCTCCGCGGCCCAGGGTGGTGATTTCGTTCGTCGTGCGGCTCATGCCCTGGAAGCCGGCGACGATCGCGATGTGGCCCTTGTCCAGCGCGGTCCGGATCCGGTGCGGGTCGACGTCGATGATCCGGGCCTTGCCGTGGATGCCGTCGGTGATCATGCCCGCCTGCGAGCCGGTGAAGGACTGGGCGGAGGCGCCGTACTTGTTGATCGCCATGGCCAGCAACGCCATCGAGATGCGTTCGCCGGCGGAGAGCAGCATGTCCATCTCGCGGGCCGGGGCGGAGTCGGTCACCTGGGCGGCCAGGTCGAGGAGTTCGTCCGTGGTGTCACCCATGGCGGAGACGACGACGACGACCTCGTCGCCGGCGTTGTGCGCGTCCACAACGCGGCGGGCGACCCGCTTGATGCCCTCGGCATCGGCCACCGAGGAGCCGCCGAACTTCTTCACGACTAGGTGTTTGGTGGCGCCCGGGATCGCCGGCAGCCCCTGCGGCTGCGGTCCGGGGTGGACTTCGGTAGTGGGCAGACTCATGCGCGCACCCTCACTGGATCATCGGGGTTCTGGGTGAAGCAGCCAAACGGCGCGACCGAGTGGTGCGACGGCGGCTTCAGCCCAAGTTTATCGCCGCGGCCGGTCCGGCGTTCAATTGTGACCGGTGGGCGGACCCGCCGCGGGTGGCCGGTCCAGCCGGTAGCGCCAGGAGGGGAGGCCCTTCCCGGCTCGGTCCTGGGCCGCCGTGAAGTAGTGGTCCGGGACGAAGCCCAGGGCCTCGAGCAGCCTGCGGGAGGGGAGGTTGGGTTCATAGACGCCGGCGAGGACCGTGCCGATGCCCCGGTCTTCGAACAGCCAGCGCACCAGGGCCCCTGCAGCCTCCCGCCCGTACCCGTGGCCGTGGTGGTCCGGGTGGATCAGGTAGCCGAGGGCGGCGGCGCCGGCCGGGATGGGGCCGGGGGCGGGCGGGGCCTCGGCGGTCCAGGTCCGGGCATCGCCGATCACCTCGCCGGTGGCGCGCAGGACCACAGCCCAGCAGAGGTCGAACTGTTCCGGGGTGGAGGCCTCGGCCCGGGACAGCATGGTGCGCAACCGGGTGGAGTTCTCCGCGGCACCCAGCGGGGCGTGTGAGAGATGCCGGGTCACCTCCGGGTTGCCGCGGAACCGCAGCAGGGCAGCCTCGTCCGCAGCCGTCAGGGGCCGGAGAGTCAGCCGTTCGGTGGGGGTGGGGTCCGGGATCATTGTCCGTGACTCTACCGCGCGGCCTGTTCCGGTCTGTCCCGGTTGGCGGCCCGGGTGCAATACTGGCCCGAAAGCCGGAACCGCACTGTGGGGGTTGCTATGAGCCAGAGGCCAGCGTTGAGACTGTCCGGCATCGTCCTTGATGCCCCCGACGCCCGCGACTTGGCGGACTTCTACCGCCGCCTCCTGGGCTGGGAGATAGGGCAGGACGAGCCCGAATGGGTCACGCTGGTCTCCCCGGACGGCGGCGCCGGGCTCTCATTCCAGAGCGACGCCGGGTACGTGCCGCCGGTCTGGCCCGCCGGCCCCGGGGTGCAACAGATGATGATGCATCTGGACATCGCCGTCGCGGATCTGGCCGAGGCGTCCGCCCACGCCCAACAGGCTGGCGCGACGCTGGCCGACTTCCAGCCGCAGGACGACGTGCGGGTGCATCTTGACCCGGCCGGACACCCGTTCTGCCTGTTCCTCGACGCCTGAGCCGCGGCGGACAACGACGGTGCGGCTCTCACGGAAGGCGCTGAGGACGTGGGGTCGGAAACACCCGTACCTCGGCGCGTTTATCGGACTGGTGGTGATAGCCACCGTGAGCACCGCCGCCTGGCTGGCACTTTCCGGGCGAGAGCCCGGATCCGTCATCTTAAGCGGCCTTTCAAATGTCGTCGTGTACTGGCTGATCACCGTGGTCTATCTGCGCGCGACGCGGAAGGAGCGAAAGGAACTTGCCGGGAAGGGACAGCTGCGGGCTTTTATTCGCTACCCGGATTCCCTGCCGGGGTCCCTGAGCGGGATCTGGAATCCCGGCGTCGTCAGCCCCACGGAGGGCACTCTCCGGTTCCAACCCGCCGTCTACGAGAGCCTTGAATCCGTTGGCCGCGCCACGAACTTCACCGTCGCGGACGTCTCGGAGCGCTGGACGATCACCGGCAAAGACCGGAAATACCTGCCGGCGTCGGCCGGCTACGAGGCAGTCACCCTGGCCACCGATAAGGGGAAGGTGAAGCTCGCGGCGAGTCCGGAGTCGCTGGACCTGTTGGCAGTGATCCGGCCGCCTATCGGACAGGACGATCCCGGGGCGCACGGTCACTGACCCGGGTTAATCCCTTTCCGGGGCCTGCCGCGGGCTAGCTGAGGGCGTTGCGGCGGCCCTCGAAGGCGCGGCCCAGTGTGACCTCGTCGGCGTATTCGAGGTCGCCGCCCACGGGCAGGCCGGAGGCCAGACGGGTGACAGTGATGCCGATGGATTTCAGCATCCGGGCCAGATAGGTGGCCGTCGCCTCGCCCTCCAGGTTGGGGTCCGTGGCGATGATGATCTCCTGGATCGCGCCGTCGTTGAGCCGCGTCAGCAGTTCCCGGATCCGCAACTGTTCCGGGCCCACCCCGGCGATCGGATTGATGGCGCCGCCCAGCACGTGGTACCGGCCGCGGAAGGACCGGGTGCGTTCGACGGCCAGGACGTCCTTGGACTCTTCCACGACGCAGATGACCGAAGGATCACGCCTCGGGTCACGGCAGATGTTGCACATCTCCTGTTCGGTGACGTTGCCGCAGACCGTGCAGAACTTCACGCGTTCCTTCACCGTGGTGATCGCCTCGACCAGCCGTTTCATGTCCTGCGGATCGGCCTCGAGGATGTGGAAGGCCAGGCGCTGGGCGGATTTCGGCCCGACGCCGGGTAGCCTGCCGAGCTCATCGATCAGCTCCTGGACTGCACCTTCGTACACAATTTCCTCGTTCGTTGGGGGTGGCGCCGCTCAGGGTGCCGGGAGGGTTAGAAGCGCGGGGCCAGCGGGCTGCCGTCGAGGGAGCGCTCCTCGAGCAGCTTGCCGCCCAGGATGCGTTCGACGGCGGCGCGGCCGAAGACCCCCGATTCCTCGATGGTCTCATCGTCGGCGCTGGGGATGTCCTGCTCACAGGTGGTGGCGGCCGCGACGGCCCGGGCGGGCGCCTTGGCGCGTCCGGCCTCCGCCTCCGGGCTGTTCGACAGGCGCTGGTAGAGGCTCTGCCGTCCGCCGGCCGGGGCCCCGACGGGCGCGGGGGCCGTCACCGGCGGTGCCGCCGTGAGGACGGCCGAGCCGCCGGTTGCCGCGGCTTCCTGTGGCGCGGCGTGCGGGAGGTTCCCGGGGGCCGGGGCCGCCGGCGCAGGGGTGCTGTGCCGCGCAGGGGGCTGTGCCGTCGCGGGTTCGTAGCGGCGCGGTTCGGGTTCGGTGACGTGGGGCTCGGGTTCCGTGGCCTTTGCGGTCCCGGCGTCGGCCACGTTGTGCCGACCCACGTTCAGCTCGGTGCCGACCGTCCAGACGCCCGGAGACTGTTCGACAGCGCGGGCCCAGGGATCCTGGGCGGGATCGGGCTTGGCCGTTGCCGTACCTGAAGCCGCGTCCGCGGTGGGCGTGGGGGCGGCAACGGGGGTGCGCTCGGCGGCTGGCGCCCGGCCGGGTGCCGGGTTGTCTGCGCGCGCGGGCGCCGAGGTGGCCTGGGCAGGCCTGGATGGCGACGGAGTCCAGTCCATCGGCGGCTCTTCGTCCAGCGGGGGAGCGTCCTCGTCGCGGGGCGGTCCCCAGTCGTCATCCGGATCTGCGTACGAGCCGCTCCAGCCCTGGTCCGCGGGCGCCGGGGCGGAAGCGGACGGCGGCACGGAGGCGGCCGACGCCGTGGGAGTCGACGCGGCCGAAGGTGCCGCGGCGGATACCTCCGTCGAAGCGGCTCCGCGGTTCGCCGCGGGTGCAGCCGGAGCAGGCTGAGCGGTAGCGGACTGGATCGGAGCAGGCTGGGCGTGCGCAGACTGCGCCGGAGCGGAATGAGCCGGCGCAGCAACGGAGGTTTCTGCCGCGGCAGACGTTGCGGCGGCTGCCGGGGCAGCATCGCGTGGGGCGCCCGAAGCCGGCGTGGGCACGGAGGCCGGGGCGGTTGCAGGCGCGAGGCCCCACGCTACATCGGCCGAGCTGGGGGCAGCCTCGGGCTCAGTAGGCGCTTTTGGGTTTGGCTCAGAGCTCGCTGGGCTCTTGGACCCGCCGGCGACGGCGGTGATCTGGCAGTCGATGCCGATCGTCTTGTGGATCGCCTGACGGAGGTTTTCGGCGTGGTCACCTCGGCCGAAGGCCCCGGCCAGCCCGGCGGTGCTGAAGAGCAGCGTCAGGACGTGGCCCTCCACGTGGCCCACCTGGGCGTTCGGCTCCACCAGAGCCCAGGTGCTCCGCTTGATCTTGGTCAGCGTCTGCAGGACTTCCGGCCAGGCGCGGCGCAGCACCTCCACATCGGGTCCCGAGCCGGAACCCGGGGCGGCGGCCGCGGGAGCGGCAACCGGGGCAGCCTCGGCGGGCTGGGAGGCCCGCGGCGCGGGCGTCCCAGCAGGAGCGGGAGCGGGGGTGCCTGCGGGTGCCGGCGTGGGCGCTGCTGTCGACGTTGGTGCCGGTGCCTGAGTCTGGTCTGGACGCGCGGCGTTGCTGGCGCCGTTGTGGGCGGCGGCCGGAGCGGCTGCCCGGCTCGGAGCAGGGGACTGGTGTGGCGGCTCGGCCGATACTGCGGGCGCAGGCATGGGTGCGACCGGTGTCCGCTCCGGGGCGGGGGCGGCCGGTTCCGGTGCCCGAACCGCGGGGGCCTTAGTCGCGGCGGGCGCCTGGCTCTCAGAAGAGGCCTGGGCCGCAGCAGGTGCCTGGGCCGCCGGCGCAACAGCGGGAGCGGCAGCAGCCGCGGGTGCCGCAGCAGCGGGCACGGCTGCCGGGACGCCGCCGTCGGATCCGGCGTAGTTGAGGCGCCGCTCCACGCGGTCGATCCGGGCGGCGATGCCACGTTCGGTCTGCTCCGCGCTGGGCAGCAGGATGCGGGCGCACAGCAGTTCGAGGTGCAGCCGGGGGGAGGTGGCGCCGGTCATCTCGGTGAGCGCCGTGTTGGTCACGTCCGCCGCGCGGGAGAGCTCGGCCGCGCCGAGGTTGTGGGCCTGGCTTTGCATCCGGGCGATCTGGTCCGCCGGCATGCCCCGAAGGATGGACTGGGCGCTCTCCGGCATCGCCTGGACGATGATGAGGTCGCGGAATCGCTCCAGCAGGTCCTCGACGAAACGGCGCGGGTCGTGGCCGGTCTGGATCACGCGGTCCACGGCGCGGAACACCGTGGCTGCGTCGGCGGCCGCCACGGCCTCGACGACGTCGTCCAGCAGCGAGGCGTGCGTGTAACCCAGCAGGGCCACGGCCAGCTCGTAGTCCAGGCCATTGGGGCCGGCACCGGCCATCAGCTGGTCCAGGACCGAGAGCGAGTCACGCACCGAGCCGCCGCCCGCGCGGATCACGAGCGAGAGGACGCCCGGCGCCACCGGGACGTTCTCCTGCTGGCAGAGCTGTTCCAGGTACGCCATCAGCGGCTCCGGCGGGACCAGCCGGAACGGGTAGTGGTGCGTGCGGGACCGGATGGTGCCGATCACCTTGTCCGGCTCGGTGGTGGCGAAGATGAACTTGATGTGTTCCGGCGGCTCCTCGACGATCTTCAGCAGTGCGTTGAACCCTGCCGAGGTGACCATGTGGGCCTCGTCGATGATGAAGATTTTGTAGCGGTCCCGGACCGGCGCGTAGGTGGCACGTTCACGCAGGTCGCGGGCATCGTCCACGCCGCCGTGGCTCGCCGCGTCGATCTCGATGACGTCCAGGGAACCCGCGCCGCCGCGGGCCAGTTCCACGCAGCTGGGGCACACGCCGCAAGGGGTGTCGGTGGGGCCTTCGGCGCAGTTCAGGCAGCGGGCCAGGATGCGGGCGGAGGTGGTTTTGCCGCAGCCGCGCGGGCCGGAGAAGAGGTAGGCGTGGTTGACGCGGTTCTTGCGCAACGCCGTCATCAGGGGGTCGGTGACGTGCTCCTGCCCGATGACATCCGCGAACGAATCAGGCCGGTAGCGGCGGTACAGGGCGGTAGTTA
>Ga0308160_10001176_pt1 | contig 39296 bp, 58 predicted proteins | sample PhyFR1_FD_201036 | JGI IMG/M metagenome (GOLD analysis project Ga0308160, IMG submission 201036) | Phyllosphere microbial communities from UC Gill Tract Community Farm, Albany, California, United States - DLSLF.R1 | ecosystem: Host-associated > Plants > Phyllosphere > Unclassified | place: USA... | reverse complement strand
GTGGCGGCTTAAATGCCTCTTTTGCGGAACGAATTTTGAGGTCAAGCCGTTGATTTTTAACGACTTGCTTTTAGATTTTAAGTCTGATGCGTCTACCAATTTCGCCATGCCCGCGCCGGCCCGGATTATAGCACTGGTGCGGCGTTTAGCAATTTGGCTCTGCCTTACGCTTTTCCGCAATCGCAAAGCCTTTCCGCAAAATTCTATTTCGTGGGCTTTACCAGCTTGCCTTTGCGGTGCCGGACGTACTGGCGCGTCATGGTCGGCGTGGTGTGTCCGAGCTGCTCCTGGGCCGCGGCCATGCCGGCCGATTCGTCCTTGTCCGTCGCCGCTTTCGCGCGCAGATCCCGGAACTGGAATTCCTTGATGCGTTCGGCTAGGTCGGGCCGCGCGGCGGCGGCAACGGCGCGCGCACGGTCCATTGCGCCGCGCATCATGAACTTCGTCATCGGCGTCCCGTCTGGCATGTTGATCAGGCCGAGCCCCATCACTTTGCGCTGCGCCATGCGTTCGAGCAGCGCTGCGAGCTCGCCCTCGATGGCGATGCGGAGCTTGTGCTTGGTCTTGCTCTGTCGGAGCCACAGCGCCCCTTCCTTGACGTCGGCGCGCGTGAGCTTCAGCACGTCCGCCGGCCGCTGCCCAGTCAGGTAGGCCAGGTCGAGCGCATCCTTGAGGGGCGGCTCAGCGGCGTCGTGTACGGCCTGATAGACATCATCCTCGATGTAGACGTCGCGCCCATCTTCCTCGTGCCCCTTGATACCCGCGCACGGGTTGGCCTTGTTGGTCAATCCCTCGTTGCGCGCGAAATTCCAGATGTGCGACAGCAGCGCCTTCTCGCGGTTCGCGCTCACGTGCCCAAGGTCTGGCGGCACCGGCTGCAACGGCTTCTTCTCGCGTGCACGCTGCCTGTTTGCCTCGACTGCCTTTTCCTTCGTCATCCGCACGCGCCAGTCCAGGTACTGCCGCACGTGCATAGGTTCGATCTTGTCCAGCGGGATCGGCGGCTTGTCGAAGAACTGGTACAACACCTCCAGCTCACGCAGGTTATTTTTTTGCGTCCCTGGGGCCTTCCCTGGCAGCACTTCGCGCATGTAGCGCTCGGCCGCGTGCCGGAGCGTGATCGCGGCGGCGGCCGGCACCGCGCTTACTGTCAGCTCCGCCCACTTCTGCACTGCGGCCACGTAATCATCGACCGCGAGCGGCACCTCCCGGCGCGGCCGCCCGCCCAGGTCGAGCAGATAATAGGTCCGCCCTCCCCTGACGCGCGCGCGCATCCCCTTCGGCAGGTTCAAGTTTTTCGTTGGCCTGCGGCCCATACATCATCCCTTCCGTAATACGTCCGGCACCCATACCTTCTCGGGTGGTTTTGCCGTCTTCACCCGCCCCTCGATCGCCGCGCGCGGGACAATCGGGCGCCCGACTGCATTGGTGAAGAACGGAATGCCCTGCGCGCGCAACTGGTCCGCCTGCAGTGCGTGCTTAGTGCGCCCCGTCAGCTCGCGCACTTCTTCCGCTGCCAAAAATGTATCCGACATCCCCTTCCCCTATTCCATTCCAGTATCCGGAAATCGACGGCGCTCGACCCGCGGCGGAACCTCGCCCGGCGCCGGCCGGATCATTCCCGGTTGCGCGGGAACCGCCGGTTGATCCCGGCGCTCGAGACTGCGGCGATCAGTGATCGCGTCGTAAAATATGGCCTGGCTCTGCCGGCGATCCTGCTGTCGTTCGATCATGCGTTTTCTCCTTCTTCGATATTGCCCAGCGCCGAGAATTGCGCACTGGTCTGCTGCTCTGGGTCTAGTCCCGGCTTTTCGGTATTGCCAGGAGCAGGAGCAGCGCCGATCATGTCGCGGTAGCATTCCCATGCTTTGTTCGCAGGGGATCGCTTGTCACTGAAATGGCGCATGCCCGCGCGCAGCATCATCGCATCAGCCTTGATTGGCACCAGCTTGAACCCTGCCGGCACTGCATCGCCAGCACTGCGAGCGCCCTGCAACAAGGTGTCGATGTGGGCGATGAGGGCGGCACGGCTCCCGGCCTGCTTCTCGTCGCCCTCGGTCCAGTTGTGGCCGAACGCGGCCAGCAGCTCGTTAAATTCCGGATCGTCGGCAATGCTCTGTCTCTCCCCTGCAGTAGGGGCGGAGACAGGGGCGAACAGACGCTTGTATTCAGCTTCGGCGGTATCGTGCTTATTGAGCGGGTGGTCGTCGGTCCACTCGCCGATGTCGCGACCTTCGATAGACATGACGGTCGGGTCTAGCCCGCGCGCATTCTCGGCAATGACCGAAAGCGATTCGGGGCCGTAATTCTCGAAGTCGATGACAAGCAATTCCAATTTGTAAGCTTTCACGCATTCTCTCCTTTATTGATAGTCGGCTGCTCGCCTTCCTGACCCGCCTCCAGTGCTGCCAGCTGGTGCAGGGTGTCGCGCGCCAGATCAGCAAGGAACCAGTTGCGCTCCTTCTTCGCGGCCACGATGGTGTTGCGCAGGACCGCCGCGAACTTGACTGCTTCGCGCTGTTCGCCAACCTGGCCGGCTTGCTTGCGCAGGTAGTGAGAGATGGCTTCGCGCTGGATCTGCTCGACCTGCTCGGCGAGGTAGACATAGCCGTGCTGAGTATGGAATGCGGGCTGCGGCAACTCCGGCAGGTCTACTGCCGCACCATCATCAGGGCCACATCGGTCGCAGATCGGGTCGTACCATTTCTTCGTGCCTGGCGTCTGCGCTTGGTATTGCTTATCGGTCAGATACGGCTTTAGGCCCGCGATGCCATTGAACTTCCAGCGTAGTGCCGCACCATCGGCGACAGGAGCGCGGCGGACCGCTGGACAGCCTTCGTGATGACTTCCTTTTGCGCCGCAGTTGTAGCAGGTAAAGCCGGCTTCGATGTTGAGGTGGTTATCAGCCATTGGTCGGCTCCGTCGGATCGATGTTGATCGACCACTGATTGGACGAGATCCAGATGGTGTCCGGATACCCTGCAATATCCAGGCGCCCGCCGTCGAAACTCAGGCCAGTGAATCGAGCGACCTCCACCTCGGCAATCACTTCGCTGGATGCGGTGCCGGTTGCCTTCTTCGTGCGCTTAAAGGCGTTGTCGCCCCAGTCAACTACTTGAACCTTGGTCATTATTCGTTCTCCTTTTTGGTTTCCGGGGTAGCCTTCTCGCCACTCTTGGCGCTCGCTGCCTCCTGAGAGGCGGCCAAGTTCAGATCGTCGCTGGCGCGGCGGTGGATGTAGAATCCGTTCTTGTCGAGCACCATGCCCTTACGCGTCCAGTGGAAGCGCTCGACGCCGGGCTGCTCCGTGGCCAGGATCTTCTCCAGCAAGATCGCCGCGCTGTCGAGCGAGCCGACTACCGTGAACGGGTTGCCCGTGCCCAGGTACTCGCGCACCTCGAAGCCAGCGCCTCGGAAGATGTCGATCACATCCTGCACGATGGTTTTCTCAGCCATGTTCGACTCCTTTCAGATCGTCGCCCATAGCGCCGCTTTCCTTGGCGATCACCTGAGCCAGCTTCGGGCGGCCCGATTCATCCATCCAGGCGGCGAACCACTTGTCGGATGGGTTGTCGCCGACGCAGGCGGGCACGGAGTCACCCGGCTTGCCGCAGAAGTGGCAAACGTTGCCAAGGCAGGCGCCGGATTGTGGGAAGCCGTTGCGGCAAACCGTGTTTCCTTGGCTGTAGGCGGTGCACGTTTCGGTCATCATGCTTGTTCTCCCTTGGCGCTGGCTTGGGCCTGCTGAGCGGCCATAGCTGCGTCGATGGCTTCGCGCAACGTTTCGGCTACGAAGGTCTTTCCGAAGGCGCGGACGTTGGGCATCGAGTCTTCCTTGCGCTCAGCAATCTGCTCAAGGAAGTCGAGTCTCGCCGCATCCTTGGCATCCTCCACCATCCCCGCAGTAGCAGGAGCAGGAGCAGGAGCAGGAGCGGCGAGAAGCTGATCGACTTTCGTGCTGTAGCGCGCAGCTAGGGCGCGGACATACAGGATGTAGGTGATCAGGTCATCGATGGTCGGGTCTTTCCCTTTGAGGTCATCGATCCATTGAGGCAGCTTTTCAAGGGCCGGCGCAGCACCTGCTATGGCTGCGGCCTGCTGGGATGCCTCGGGAGTGCTGGCAGGGGATGCGACGACTTTGCCGGTGATGTACTCGGCCAAAGCGGCGCGGTGCGGCTCCGGGTTCCAATACTCATTCAGCAGCGCATTAACCAAATCCTGAAACTTCGGGTCATCGGCTATAGCCTGCGCTGCCGGTGCTTTGGCTGCGAGATCCGGCTCTTGGTCGAAGCACGCCTCGCATTCGGAAGGCGGATCGCCAACGGGGCCGTTGTAGACGCAGCGCGTGTCGTTGCATGTCGCGCATTTCGGGACTACGGCCTGCTGGGCGGCTACCGGGGCAAGGGTGGCGCGGCCCGGCTTCATGTCGTGCAGCATGGACGCGCACTGAAGGCATTCGTCCTGCAGGGTGTAATTCTTGTTTCGGAAGTGCCCTGCAGCGCGTTCGGATAGCGTCTTAGCGGCAGCTTCCCACCCTTCACGCTCGCCGCTCGCGCTTGCCGTGGTATCCAGTCGGGCGGCGCGTGCCTGGGCGATCAGAGCTGTACGATACTGGCCCATCGATTGAAACGAGCACGCATAGCCGTCGTCAGCAATCAGTGCAATCAGCTTGTCCAGGTCGAGCGGCTGTGCTGCGGTGGTGTTGGTCATTTGGTCGCCTCGTGATTTTTCAGTTCTTCTTTGCCTTCTGCCGTGATCGTCAGCAGAGAGGTGTAGCCGGTATGGTGGTTGCAATGGTTTGGCTTCCACTGAATTAGTCCGGCTCTCATCATGCGCAAGCGCGATGCTTCGGAATAGAGATTGGGATTCACGCCACCGCCTTTGCTCGCCAGCGCCTCGCGCAGCAGTTTCAAGTCTGGTCGCCTCATGCTTCCGCCCCTTCGCCAAGGACTCCAGAGTCATTGCCAGCTCCTTCGTCGCTACTAGTGCGGTTGTCCGCCTCGGCCTGGCGCTTCAAGCAATCGCGCACGTAGGCCATCGCAGCAGTTTTGGCGGCAGCTTCGTCGGCTACCGGCTCGTCGCAGGTGTTTTTCAGCGGGACGCCAGCGGCATCGTTGCGCGCGACCCAGTACCAGCCTTTGCGCTTGTCGCGGTAAGAGTAGGTTCCGGTGCTGGCATACTTTTCATCGCCTTCACGCAGGCTGCTACCCTTCTCGCCGCATGCAACACCAGCCAATCCAGTCGGGCGCGGGTTCTTTTTCCAACGCAGGGCCATCACTCGCCTCCCTGTTGTTCGCTGGTTTGGCTGGTGCTCGGGGTGCGCAGGGCGCGGATAGCGTCGGCGGCATCCTCGCCGGTGCGGCAGCTGCATGCGGCTGCGCAGGCGTCACGCAAAGCCTGATTGCGCACCTCCTCGGCCTGTACTGCAGGCGCGGGAGCGGCGCCCTCAATCACTTCCAATGCCTCAGCCCACGGGCAGTTCATGTTGCTGTGCTCACCGATTTCCGCGCCGAAGTACGTAGCGATGGCGTTCGCCAGCTTGTCAGCCCACTCATGGTGGTTGTCGCGCTCACCGATGGTCTGATCCCACAGCTCGTCATCTGTTGGTCGGATCGCGCCGGCCATCGACGCAGCGACACGTACCAGCACATGACGAGCGATGGAGCGCGCGAACTGGTGATAGCCGAACTGTTTCAGCCATCCCCCGGCGCCGCCCGGCATCGCTTCCCAAACTTCGTCTATCGCCGCATCAGTCAGCTCGCCTGGAATCGGCTCGGCCTTCGCGCTCGGTGCAGCCTTGGATGCGGCCATGCGCTCGCGGAGTTCGATGCATTCCTTAGATTTCGCGTCGGCGCGCTCCCAGCCTTGATCTGCGCGCAGCTTTTCGGCGGCCAACTGGCGATGCAGCGAAAGCACTTCATCCGTGGGCGCGCTCGGGGCGGCTTGCGCAGCCTGGTCGACTTCCACGAGCGCGGCGTCGACGATTCCTTCCAGCACATCGTCCACCTCGGCGGCGGGCGTGAAGTCGTCTTCGCGCATCGTGTTGACCTGCCACGCTTCCCATACGCGCCCGCAGTAGTAGACGCCGTGCAGCGCATTAGAGACAGCATCGCGCACGCGTTCGCGCAGTTCGTCGCTCGGCTTTCTCTGCTGCGGTGCTGGTGCAGCCTTGGCGGCAGCCGTAAATGCAATGCGTGCGTCCTCGATGAATTCCGAGCTGTAGATCATCCAGTTATCATCTCGGTTGACGTTGCACGAATCAGCGCTCCGGTCCGCGAGCGCACGGGCGGCTGCCAGAATCTGCGCCTCGGTTGCGGTCTGCGGTGCTGGTGCGGTAGATGGCGGGATGGATGCAGCAACCGCCGGCGGCTCAACCATCAGCACCTTCGCGATGGCCGGCAGCGTGCCGATCGCGATGAACTTCGGCGTGCCCGGCAGCGGGATCAGGGCCGATTCGGTCTTCGTGCACTGCTGGTGTCCGACTGCGGCCGCGATCAGGCGGATCCGGGTGTGCTCGCAAAGGTCTTTGGTGTCCATGCTGTCTCTCTCGTTGTCGTTATAGGAAGCCCATCAGGCGGTCGATCACGCCGTCCAGGTCGTCGCGGGTGTAGTTGGTCAGGATGCGCGCCAGGATCGCGTTCGCCACGCTGTTGTAGACGTCTTCGAACTCGATCTGGTCCATGTTCGCGAAGCTGATCGATTTGGCCGTCACGCGCGTCTCGCCGCGCAGGTTCACTGCCATCTCGTAGTGGCCAGCGATGCACAGGATGTCGTTCCTGAACTGGTCGAAGTTCTTGCCGACGACTTGGCCCTTGAAGGTCGCCACAGCAGGCTCCCATGCGTCAAAGGCAAGATTCAGCAGCGCGAAGAACTTGCGGTGGAAGGCCGGGTTCCGGTGCCGCTTGATCGCCGCGGTGACGCCCTGCCCCAACTTCAACTTGCTGATGAACTCGACCGCCTGCGGATCAACCGGGATCAGCGCGCCGCCCGGCGCCTTGGTCAGCACGAGCTCTTTCATGCCGCCTCCCGGAAGGCCATGAACAGATCGATCTTCGCCTGCACCTGCGCCAGGAACGACAGCACGTCCTTTTCCAGCTGCGCGATGTAGGCTTCGTCGCGCTCGATGCGCTGGCGGTACAGCTTCAGGTGCTCGGCGCCGGTTTGCATGCGCGGGTCGTAGGAACAGAAGTCGATCCAGTCCAGGCCCAGCACCCACATCTGACCCTGCACCTGCGGCGTGTGATGCTCGGGCATGCCGGTTTCCCAGGTCAGCAGGTGGATCGCGCTGTTGTGCGGGCACTTGATCTCGATGCCGCCCTTCTCGCCCACCAGGCCGTCAGACGACGCGCCGATCCAGGCGTGCACCGGGTGCTTCTTGAAGCCGACCTCGCGCACCGTGGCGCCGGTCTCGACCTCATAGGCGGAGCGGGCATACGGCTCGGCCTCGGTGCCCCACTGCATGGCGAAGCTGCTGGGCGTCTGCACAGGCTCGCCGGTGATGCGCTCGACCACCAGGCGCATCAGGTAGTCCTCGCGCGCCTTCAGCGGCTGGCCGTTGCGGCCGGTGGCCAGGATGTCAGCGAAGCAGGACGCGGTGGCGTGGCCGGCGCGATCACGGAGCCAGTCGGTGCCGCCTTGGTTGGACAGTCGCTCAAGCATTCGGCACCTCCGCATCGATGACCATTTCGGCGCGCTTCTTCAGGCTCGGCAGGTGCGACGCCAGCGCGCGGCGCTGATCCTTCGTCAGGCGGCTCCACGATTCCTCAAGCGCGGCCAGCCCGGTGTCGGCAACCGCCTCGAGGTCGGCCAGCAGCCTCTCGTCGGCTTCGGTGAATTCGACGGTCATGGCCTGCTCGGCGACGGCGGCGGCGCCCTGGCGCGTTGGGCGGGCGTTGATGTCCACCTCGGCGATGCGTTCGGCCTCGTCCTGGTCGTAGATGCCCACGTAGCCAAACGCCAAGCGCGCGCACTGGATCATGGCCTTGTGGCGCAGCATCCGCTTGGGGTGCGTCTGCCACGGCTTCACGCCGCGCTTGCACTCGCTCAGGTACTCCGTGACGCGCGTCGGATGGCTGCGGTCCTTGCGGAAGATGATGCAGGTGCACTTCTCTTCGTCCTGCTCGAAGTCCATGCCGTCGAACATCGCGTTCTCGTTGATGATGCGCGACCAGCCGTCGACGCCCACCACCGGCACGATGCCGTTGTTCTGGTCCGGGAAGGCGTAAATCTCCTTCGTCCAGGGGTTCAGGCGGTATTGGTTCGCCACGATCAGCAGCGCGGACATTTGCGCGTCCGACACCTGGCCCTTGAATGCGGTCGCCTTCAGGACGTTGACCAGGTCCCCGGTCTCCGGAATGTTGAACAGGCCGGCCAGTTTCGACGCCTGCTGGACTACGAGTGCGGTGGACATCTTGTTTCCTTTCTGCCGAGACTGTGCCGGCGTGGTTTGTGAGTGCTGCGGATTAGAAGCCGTGGCGGTACAGGCTGATAGCGCGGGTCAGCGCATGGCGGCGGCCGAAACCTACGCGGCAGCCGAAGCGGTATTGGTAGACGAGGAAGCGGATCACGGCAGCACCTGCATGCTCAGGACCATGGCGCCGTCGTCGTAGGCCGCGTCCATCAGGGTGTCGCGATCGCCAGTCTCGATACGGGTGTGCGGCGTGCCGGCTGCGTCTTTGAAGGTGATGCGGAAGGTCATGCTCTGCTCCTCGTTCTGGCCGGCGCCGCCGGCGGTTGTTGTTGACCACAGCAGAGCGGCCCGCTTCCCCCCGAAAGACTGAGACGGTTGATGAAATGTCCAGTTGGGCCGCTCTGCTGTAGTGCCTGTCTGTTCCAGGCTGCCAGGGCATTTCAGATCCCACTGCTCCGTTTTCCTGACCTGGAGTAGGCAACCCGCGCGTTGTGCTCCGAGGCGCGGGGCTTCGGTCAAACGTGGTGCAACTCGTATTCGCGGTGCCACTGCGCACGGTCGGCGCGGTCTTCTTCGCGGCTCTCGCGCTTGCGCTGATCAGCGGCGCGCATCCGGCGCTCCATCAGCTGCTGCAGCTCGACGTCGCCCATCTCCGTGCAGTCAGTCCAGTCCGGCGCCTCGTCGGCAATCTCGGACGCAGCGAACCAGTCGGCCATGTAGCCGCAGGGGCTGACCATGTAGCGCTTATCGGCGGGGGTGAAGGTGCTGCTCATCTGGTTCTCCATCTGACCCTGCTGGGCTCGGTTGCGTGTCGTAACTCACTACAACCACAGGTTACAACAAGCGAACTCATGTTGCAAGAAAAAGTTGTAGTGGGCGGCGAAAAAATATCAGCCGCTACATCGAATCAGTTGTAGAACGGGGGGATAGACGTGAAAAAGCCCGCACGCGGCGGGCTTCAGTTGAAACTAAGGGCTTGACCCTGCAGCGGATTACTCTTCGGTGACGTAGATGGCCACGCCGGTGCCTGCCTTGTGCATGATCGGTATGCCGGTGCCGAAAGCGGCGTTTCCAGCGAAGGTGCCGGTCATTACGGTGCCGCCGCTCTGATCGCCAGTGCCGCGCAGCAGAATGCCATTGGCGCCCACTTTGGCAGCCTCTTCCTTGAGACGTTCGATGACGACGTTCATCTTGCCCTGATCGGACGCAGCCCATGAAGCTTTGCTGCTCGATTCAAGCAAAGCGACTTGCTCGAATTTCTTCGGAGGGTTCACGTAGAGTTTCACCTGGGCTGGGGCGATGGCTGGCCGGACCTGGCCAACAACTACCGAAGACGACGACGACACACAGCCGATGAGCGAAACACTCACGGCAAGCATTAGAAATACTGATTTTGCTTTCATGGATATCCTATCCGGCATCCTGGCGTGCCGTTGCGCCTTTCTTATTTGCCCTGACAGGGGAAAGCCTTTACGAACGACTCCGCAATTAATACACTCGCGCTCTCATTCCAACGTTCCGGCTTATCCGATATGTATTTCCGTGCAACTGCGACCAGCTGTGTTACGTCGACGTTTCGTGGAGTGCAAAACAAAGCTGATTCTCCAAGATCGTGAACTCCCATCAAATAGGCGACGCCTTGGATACCATCTGCTTGGTCACCAGATGAGCTATTGCGTTGCAATCCACGGTCAAACGACAGCATCAGACTAGTAAATTTAGATCCAGTCATAAAATTGCCAGCACTTACGTTCGAAGCAGCAAAAATGAGGGAAAGCACAAGTAATCGCAAATTCATGTCCTAAGCCTTAAATATTGGTGCTTTCTTTCCGAACCACTTTCCCGATAACGATGCACTCGGCACCCTTACATAGTTGGCGGTGATATTTCCGCTGGTCCGAATTATCGGATGTCAGCCACCACTGGCCAGCGTCGCGGATCATCCGTTTTACGACAGCTTCGCCTTCGTAGTTGATAACATAGACGGCGCCAGACACCAGGCTCTTGTCTGCGGTGTTCACGACGATAATGTCGCCCTCGTACAGGGCCGGCACCATACTTTCGCCCCTGACGACCAAAACTAGTAGAGAACTGCGGTTCAGGCATTCGCGCTCCACCCACTTGGTGGGCACACCGTGCGTCTCGCCCTCGTAGTGTTCCGGCTCGACTTGGAAGCCAGTAATGCCGGCCTGGACCTTGAGGCGTACCTTTTTAATCTGGGTAATGGCCGGGTCGTCCTCGTCAACGGCTTTCACGCGCATCATCCCCGGCAGCATCTGATTTACCTCGGCCGCCTGCTCTACCTGCAGCCCGAACTTCAGAAAGGCCGGCGTAACACCCAAGAACTCAGCGGCCATGTCTAGGTTCTTTCCTCGCGGCTCCGAGCCGCCAGAGATCCATTTCTGGACGGCCTGCGGGCTTACGCCAATGAAGCGCGCCATCTCCGATTGGTTCCCACCGTTCTTGTCGTTCAGCAGTCTCTCGATTCTTGTGGCCATAGTTTCCATTTAGCTATCTTACAAGCAAGCGTTGTAGATAGCACTGCAAAAATAAGTTGTAATTGTTGGCACCATGCTGTAACCTAGGGTTGTAAGAACAACTTTAGGCACGAACATGGAAACCGGTATTGCAAAAGCTATTCGTCTCGCTGGCAACCAGTCTGCTCTGGGCAGGCTTCTGGATCTGACCCCACAGGCAGTCCAGAAGTGGGAAGCCCAGGGTTACGTTCCTGCTGAACGTTGCCGCGAAGTCGAAGCTGTCTTGAACTGCCAAGTCACCCGCTACGAACTGAACCCATCTGTGTTTGGCGACCCGCCAACACTACGCCGTAACCCTACTCCCTGATTCCACCGCGACGTTTGCGCGTCGCTTATGTGCGCCCAAGAAGTTGCGCACAGGCAGAAGCCCTTGAGCAACAGCAGTACCTGAAATCCTGAACCACGACTCAACTGGAGAAACACCATGAAGAACCCCCGCACCATCGAAGTGAAGACGCTGCTCAATGCCGATGAGTTCGTCGAGCTGCAGAGCGAATGCAGCGCGGCGGACGAGAAGCACAGCCCCCTCCTTCGCAAGCTGGCGAAAGCCTGGATTGCTGAGCAGAAGGATAAGAGGGCAAGGCAGGCGCAGGAAAGGGCGGCATATGGCCAGAACATGGCCATGTTGCTCCCGAGCCGCACCGTGCGCCCGCAGCTGCGCATGCGTCTTTGAGGTCGATGGCAGATGGGAATTTGGCCCACAACTCATAGGACCGTGACATGAACGAAGGCAGCAAATCAGCAACACCGGACGAGAAGATCGTCCACTACGCAAAGGAGTGGCGCCGCTGCGACAAGCAGAAGATCGCCGGCCGACAGGACCGCGAGAAGGAGCGCGCGGAGTACGTCGCACGCCAGCATCTGCGCAGGGTGATCGACGAGGCGGGCCAGCCATGACCGAGCTCAACATCATGACCCGCGAAGCCATTCGAAACCGTGCGCGCCGTGCCTTCATCCAGCGCCTGGGCCGTGACGCGCACGACATGAACCTCGGCTCGGCCGCGATCGTCGACTTCCAGGCCGAGTACGACCGTCTCGAAGCCGGCTATCAGGCTGCCATGGACGACGCCTTCAATCTGGAGGCTGTCGCGCCATGACGAAGCCTAAACACGACTACCCGGGCCGCGTCCCGAAGCGTCACCCTACCCTCGAAGCCTCTGCGGCGCTCGACGGCCAGATCCTGGCTTCGCTCGCGCGTCAGCCGCGCCAGTCCATTCGCCAGCTCTCCCAAGAGTTCGGCTTCGTCTACACCACGATCAATTCGCACCTGCAGGGCCTTGCTGCCGACGGGAAGGTTGTCGGCGTCCTGAGCAAAGGTGAGGCCGGCGCCCGCCGCGTCCAGCTGTGGAAGCTGGCAGGCGCATCCGGGGGCGAACGTGCCCCCATCAGCCTGAACCATCCCTTTGCTGCACTGTTCTGCCTGAGCCAGCAGGAGGCCACATGCTGACCTATCAAACCATCGGCCCGAACGCTGCCGGCGACTTCCTCATCGGATATGCCGCCCCTGGCGCTCCAAACGTCTTCACTGCGACCGGCAGCGCATCGAGCGCACAGGCCGCCAAGGCTGAATGCGATCGCCTGAACGATGCCCAGCACGCTCCTGCACGCGTCACGATCATCCTGGACCGGGAGCACTGACGAATGAATTTCTACCCGTTCCACTTGGGCGACTATGCCGCCCATACGCGCCATTTGACCCTCATGGAGGATCTGGCATACCGCCGAATGCTCGACCTCTACTACACCAACGAACAGGCACTCCCGGCTGACCCAGCGAAGGTTGCGCGCCTCATCGGTATGCGCGACCACATGCAGGAAGTTACCGACATCCTGGCCGAGTTCTTCGTCAAGACTGACGCCGGCCACACCAGCGCGCGGTGCGATCGTGAAATCGAGTTGTATCGCGCTAAAGCAGAACGTGCGAAGTCTGCTAACAAGTCGCGTTGGAATGCAAAGCAGGCTGCGGAAGGAGCTAAAGACGATCTGAAATCAGATACTAAATCTGATCTGAAATCGGATGCGGATCAGCTCCCAACCAATAACCAAGAACCAGAACCAGAAGAACATCCCCCCATACCCCCCGAAGGGGGCAACCCGGTCGAACAAGACGAAGAGCCGAAACGTAAAGCAGCCGTCTCGCTGAAGACCTTCCTCGAAGAATGCCGCAAAGCCGGCGTCCAGCCGATCCCGAACGATGACGCGGTGTTCGCCTATGCCGACAAGGTCAAGCTGCCGCATGACTTCCTGGCCCTGCAGTGGAAGGAGTTCAAGGACCGATACCAGCAGCCTGACGCCAAGCGCTACAAGGCCTGGCGGACGGTTTTCCGGAAGTCGGTCCAGTGCAACTGGCTCAAGCTTTGGTACATCGCTGGTGACGGCTCCTACGCCCTGACCACGGCCGGCCAACAGGCGCAGCGAAGCCACAAGGAGGCCGCGTGATCGAGCAATTCAACCTCGAGGCCGAGCAGGCAGTTCTGGGCGGCCTGCTGCGTGACAACGACGCGTTCGATCGCATCCCGGAGCTGGACGCCGGCCACTTCTACCGCGGCGACCACCGGACCGTGTTTGCCGAGATCCGCGCCCAGCTGGCGGCCGGCAAGCGCGTCGATGCCGTGACCCTGGCCGAGCGCCTGGACCCGGAACTGTTGCCCTACCTGGCCCGCCTGCACTCGACGTCCGCCAGTGCGGCGAAGATCGAGTACCACGCCGGCATCGTCATTGAGAAGGCCACGAAGCGCGCGCTGTCGGCGCTGTCGATCGACCTGGCCGCCGATGCCGAATCGGGCAAGGACAGCACCGAATGCATCGCCGAGGCCGCGGCCAAGCTCGACGCGATGGCCCAGCGCAAGACCGCGAAGGACCCGCAGCGCCTGGACGCGACGCTCGACCAGTACCTGACTCTGCTGCAGGACCGCCTGGACGGCAACGTGCGGCCGATCCCTACGGGCTTCAAGCACCTGGACGAGATGCTCGACGGCGGCCTAGAACGCGGCACCCTGACGGTCATCGCCGGCCGCCCCGGCACCGGCAAGACGGCCGCTGGCCTGGGTATCAGCCGCAACGTGGCGCGCGACCATGCTTCCCTGTTCCTGTCGATGGAGATGTCGACCAATCAGGTGAACGACCGGAACATCTCGGCGCTGGCCCGGGTGGACATGTCCTGGCTGCGCAAGCCGAGCGAAGCGAAAGAAGACAAGGATCGCTGGGACGCGATCATCACCGCGGCGACTCACTCGCGCAACCTGAACCTATTCATCGACGACCAGACGGGCCTGTCCATCCCTGAGATCCGCGCGAAGGCCCGCAAGGTCAAACGCCAGCACGGCCTGGACCTGATCTGCATCGACCAGCTTTCCTTCATCACCGGCGCCAAGTCCGACAAGTTGCACGAGGCGATGGGCGAGTACACGCGTGGCCTGATCGCGCTGGCGAAGGAACTGGACACCGTGGTGATCCTGTTGGCCCAGCTGAACCGGGAGTGCGAGAAGCGCGCCGACAAGCGGCCGATCATGTCCGACCTGGGCGTGTCCGGCTACATCGAGCAGGACGCCGCCAACATCATCTTCCTCTACCGCGACGAGCTGTGGGACCCGGATACGCAAGACCGCGGCATCTGCGAGTGGATCAGCGTGAAACAGCGTCAGGGTTCCCCCGGCTATATCGGCTTGTCGTATATCGGCCAGCAAACCCGCTTCGAGGATCTCGGGTATCGCTTCGTGCGCCGGCAGAAGGAAGCGCCAAGGGCATCCAGCCGCGGAGGCTTCAATTGAACCGCGAGCACCCGCCCTGCGCCGACTGCGCCAAGTACGTACCCGCTACAGCGGTAACTGGCGACTGCACCGACCACGACCGGCCGGCGAACGTAGACGACCCATCCTGCGTGCTGTTTCTGGCGCGTGGCAGTCGTAGCGCACGGTTGGCGGCGCGGAGCCCGCAGGAGCTGGTGACGGAGATCCAGCGGAAGCAGCAGAGCAAGACCAAAGAGACCATTTCGCGCACGAGCGCATAACAACCATGACCGCCTATTACAACGAAATCGACCCCTACGCCGCACAGTGGCTGCGCAACCTGATCGCTGCGGGCCACATTGCCGCCGGGGAGGTCGACGAAAGGAGCATTGAAGATGTACACCCCACCGACCTTCAGGACTTCACTCAGTGCCACTTCTTCGCCGGCATCGGCGGCTGGCCCCTCGCGCTTCGTCGCGCCGGCTGGCCAGACAATCGACCTGTTTGGACTGGTTCCTGTCCGTGCCAACCTTTCAGCGCGGCAGGCCAAGGAGCTGGGTTTGCTGACGAGCGGCACCTATGGCCAGCGTTCTACCACCTCATCGGCGAGCGCCGCCCTGCAGCAGTCCTTGGAGAACAGGTTGCGAGCAAAGACGCAGATCCTTGGATCGACCTTGTACAAGATGACCTGGAAGGCTTGGGATACCGGGTCGGGGCGGTCCCGTTTCCGTCTGCGGGCGTCGGTGCTCCGCACATCCGAGACCGACTCTACTGGGCGGCCAACGCCGGCAGCGCGGGACTGGAAAAGCGCATCGGCATCACCCGAGTTTCTGGCCGGTCGGTTGGACGAGGCGCGCGGCAAGCCGTTGTCGGAGCAGGTATTCGCGTGCCTGGCGGGTTGGCCCACGCCGGTGACCGGGAACGCCATGGGTTCGCAGTCGTTCGAGGGGCTGAGCGCAACGGGGCGGACACCGGACGGGAGGAAAGTGGCGGTCAGCCTCAACCACGTCGCGAGGATGACGGACTTATCTGGCCAGACACCTACGGGCCCGAATGGGATACCCACGACGGACTTGGCCCACGGTGGGAGCACGAAGACCCCGGCCCGACTAACGGCTACTGGCGAGCTGCTGACTGGCTCGGATGCCGGGATGCCAAGTGGAGGCCAGTTGAGGCCGGGACATTCCCGCTGGCTGATGGGCTACCCCGTAGCGTGGGATCTGGCGGCGCCGAACTGGAGCGACTGGCACGCCTGGCAGGACTTGATAACGCAAGTCTAGCGCGCGCCAAGAATTACAGGGTAGGCGCACTGCGGGGCTACGGCAACGCGATCAACCCCGAGCAGGCCGCTGAATTTATCCGCTGTGTAATGGAGTGCCAACCATGCTGAGATCACCACTGAACCGCTCGGGCAGCCTAAGCCCGAAACGAACCCGCAAGTGCGCCGTCAAGGGCTGCGCCAATCGCTTCCAGCCCCGGAACATGGGGCACAAGGTGTGCGGCCCGGAATGTGCGGTCGTGCATGCTGCGAAGGAGCGGCAGCGCCTGGACGCGAAACAAACCCGCGAGCGCAAGGCGAAGCTGAAGACGCGCGGCGAACACATCGCCGACACGCAGGAAGCGTTCAACGCCCTGATCCGCTACCGCGACCGCAACGAAACGTGCATCAGCTGCCCGACCGTGCTCTCGACGCTCGACGGCACGCCCGGCGGCGGCTACGACTGCGGCCACTACCGGAGCCGCGGCAGCGCGCCACACCTGCGCTTCGACTTCCGCAACGCTCACGGTCAGTGCAAGAAGTGCAACCGCTACCGCGCCGGCAACGCCGCCGACTACCGCATCGGGCTGCTCGCGCGCATCGGCTTGGAGGCTGTCGAGGCCCTGGAATGCGACCAAGCCGGCGGCGACTGGACCATCCCCGGCCTCATCGCGATGAAGGCTGATTTCCGCGCCCAACTGCGCGCACTGAAGGAGGCAGCGTAATGCGTCACCATCCCGGAGTGATCGAACCACGTTCAGCATACCAGCGCGGCCGCATCCTGTCCGCCATCGCCGAGAAGCCACTGACCGCGCAGGAACTGGCCGACCGACTGCACCTCACCCGCGACGGCATCAACATCCACCTGAAGGCGCTGAAGGAGGCGACGCCGCGCGCCGTGTACGTGGCCGGATGGGTCTACAACCCGAAAGGCGGCCGGCCGGCGCCACAGTACAGCCCTGGCGACAAGCCCGACGCTCCGTACGTCGCCAGCCGCGCGCCAACTCGCCACCTGCAGATCGACAACCAGAAGGCGAAGATCATGCGCCTCTTGGAGTCAAAGAAGATGACGATCCTGCATCTCGCCGCCGAAATGGACCTGTCGCACCAGTGGACCCGACACCTCATTTCCGATCTGCGCCAGGACAAGCACGTGCACATCGGCGGCTGGCAGCGGCAGACGGCCGGCATCGCCCCGTTGTACGCGATCGGCGACAAGCGCGACGCCAAGAAGCCCGTCATCACCGCCGCCGAAGCCTACAAGCGCCGGAAGGCCCGACTGAAGAACGATCCTGACGCCAAGGAAAGCCACCAGGCGGCCCAGAAGCGCCGCCAGTTCAGGAAACACATCAAGCGCCTGACTTCGACACCGCAGACCTGGTTCTCGGCCCTCGTTCCACCCACTACCACTGAAAGGAGCCGCGCATGATCACCGCCCTCGCCCTCTGGCTGGCCGCCTCGGTGCTGCTCGCCATCACCGTCGGTCGCTGCATCCGCTTCGGCACGACCGAGCAGCAGGAGACCAACCCATGACCCAGCCCATGACTGAAGCCCCGCAAGCCGACTCCCCTTTCAACACTGTCATGAAGACCTGGGCGCGGTGGATGACCTTGGCCGACCACCAGCATTCCGAGGGCAACGCCAACCCACAGGACGTGAAGGAATTCATGGCCTGCGGTGAGGCCGTCGACGTCATGGTCAGCGATTTGACCATCCACCAACGGTGGGCCGTCCGGAAAGCCTTCGGGCTGGCGACCGCCTGGATCTACCCTGAGCGATCGTTCGCAGACACGCTTGTTGCGGCCGAGGGGATTCTGTCGGTAAAGATGCTGAAAAATGTTGCTACTCGGCGATATTTCAATTAGGATATACGTGCTAGATGCCAATATTGCATCTTGAACAGATACCGAAGCCCTGCGATCAGCAATGACGCGGGGCTTTTTGCTTTCCGTACCGTGTCTCTATCGCCTCGGCACCCGTCGAGGCTTGCCCGCCTCGCGCGGGCTTTTTTATTTGAAGGTGAGTTATGGCCAAGTGGGTGCACCCGGACGTTTTGGATGGCGGCCTGAACGCGATCAAGAACGGCGCGACCAAGGAAATGGTCATCAAGAACTATGTCGCCGGCGATAGCTACGCAACCGTGACCGGGAACGCGCTCGCGACCGTCACGGTGACAAGCGCCGATTTCACCATTACCAGTTCGGGCAGCAACCGCACGATTACCGCAGCTGCCAAGAGTGCCACTGCAACCGCGCCCGCCGCCGGTACCGGCGAAAACCATCACGTCGCATTCACCGATGGCAGTGCAAAAGTGCTGTGGGTGACCGACGAAACCAACGAGCTGCCAAACAACGTCGGCGACACCCTGAACATACCAGCAGTGCCGTACACCGCTAACCAGCCAACCTAACCGAACATGACCGCACCTGCCGATATCTATGCCGTCGCCAGCGGTCAGCCGATCTATGGAGGGCGTACCGCGCCGAGCGCCGGCAATACGTTCGACTCGCTGAGCTATACAGATCTGAGCGGCGCGCCGACATCGGCACAAAACGGGCTTGTGTTCGTCGTCGAGTTGCACGGGTCAAGCGGCTCGAACTACAAGCAAAACGGGCGGCAGTATCGAGCCGCAGTCAGCGGCTCGATGGCACTGCCTGGCACGAGCACGATCGACGTCAACAATCTCGATTTCGACTCGCACAACACGTTTGGTTTCAGCACGGTCTATGCCTATGACACGTCCGTCATCCCTAGCGGCGCGATGGTCAAGATTCGCCCGATTGACAAGTGGTACAACGATGCGAACCAGTGGCGCGAGTCGGCGCACTGCGGCTTCAAGCTGGCCGATGGCAAAGTCCACCTGATCAGTGAGCGCCGCTACGACGCCATGATGAGCTGGGCTGATGCGAACCTGACGCAGTACGACCACAACAAGCGCGTGCTGTGCGGCGGCTCGATGGGCGCGTGGGGCACCGCGTCCTACGGCGTGCGCCGCTACGCGATGTTCGCCGCCCTGTATCCCGACCGTCCGCGCTGGAAGCACGACACCGGCACGACGACCTTTGCTGTTTCGGAGTACGCAAACACGTCGGCCGGCGGCTCGGGCTTCGTGAGCACGCCAATTGCCAGTTCACCGCTGCTGGTGGCCGAGGATGGAGGCACGTCGTATGCCGCTTACCTGGACATGATCGCGTATGTGTCGAACACCGCGAACAAGGTCCGATGGATTGGCTGGTGCCTGGGGCGCAATGACGGTTACGCGAGCTTCCAAGATTCGATCGACATGGTCGACGCCTTGCGGGCAAACAAGCGCGGCTTTGCATTCGCCTGGAACAACGGCGACCACAGCACCGGCTCGATCATGAACCAGATCACGAACAGCTACCCGTACGGCACGTTCCGCCGCGATCAGGGCTATCCCTTGTTCACCGAACACTCGCTAGACCAAGATCCGAAAGTCGATCTGGTCGGCGGTATCAACCTGGGCTTGTCGTTCCGCAATGTGGTCGAAACAGCTTCAGGCTGGTCCTGCCAGGTCACGAACATCTTGAATGCCTGCACGGTCAAGGTCGAGCCGATCAGCGACGTGTTCAAGGCCGCTGTCGCGAAGCAGATGGTCACGATCCCGGCAGCCGGTGCGTGGGTTTCCGTATCCTTCACCGCATAAGGTAAAACATGGCAACAAAAACCGTTGGCACTGGCGGCGATTTTGCGAACATGGCCGCGTATCAGGCGTATTTCAACGCCCTAGACATGACAGGTCCTGAGTACTGCAACCTCATGCCGGGCGCCGAAATTGTCGATACCGTCAACGTGACGCTGACCCCGAAAAGCGGGGCGAGTTCGACTAACCGGATTTACATTCGCGCGGCTGCCGGCGGCTCGTGGCGTGAAAACGCAAACGTCCGCAATAACGCGGTGCGTTACAACCCGACCAGCGGTGCGGCCCTGCGTTCCACGGTCGGTGGCGCGTATGGCCTTGAAATTAACTGCCCCGCCACGATCGAGGGTATTCAGTACAAAGGCGGGTCGTCCAGCACATTTCCAATCAAGCTGAACGGGAACAACAGCGAGTTCCGCTATAACATCGTCGAAGCGAACACGTCCGTTCTGCAGGTTGTCAACCTTGTCGGTGTCGGCATCATCGCGGAGAAAAACTTCGTCATCCAGAAGGGCACCGCGGGCGGATTGGTTGTGGCCGGCAGCGGCGCTACGGTGCTTGGCAACACGATCGTCGCCTTGGGCACCGGTACCCGTGGCTTGATGCTGGATTACGCACTGGCACCAGTCGCAAAGAACAACATCGTAGTCAACTTCACGACCGACTACGACCAGACCGCCGGCACTGGCTCGTCGAACAATGCCACGAGCAACGCCAGCTTCAGCAACGCCAGCTACGGCACAACCGGCGGTCAGGTCAGCGTGTTGGCGGCGTCTTTCGTCAGCCTCGTATCCGGCAGCGAAGATTTGCGCCTCACGGCGTCGGCGACGAAGCTGATCAACATGGGCACCACGACCGGCACCGCACAGGATGCGTCCGGACTGGCGCAGCCCTCGGGCTCTGCCTACGATATCGGCGCCTGGGAATATCAAGCTGCTGCCGACACGACGGCACCGATTCTGTCCGCCCCGACGGCAACCGCAACTGGCGCAACGACCGCAACCGGCACCGTGGCGACTGACGAAGGCGGCGGGACACTGTATTTCCTGGCGACTGCCAACGCGACCGAAACGGCTGCTACGATCAAGGCCAGCGGCGGCACGCAAGCGGTCAGCGCAACCGGCACCCGCACCGTCGCTTTTACCGGCCTGACTGCTGGGGCGACTTACTACGCTCACTATGTCCAGGTCGACGCAGCGAACAACACGTCGGCGGTCGCAAATAGCGCAAGCTTCACCACGCAAGCCGTCGACAGCGTTGCCCCGACCTGGCCGAACGGTGCGGCCATCACGCCGGGCGCGACGACATCGAGCAGCCTTTCGTTTAGCTACCCGGCGGCGTCCGATAACGTTGGCGTGGCGAAGTACCAGACCAGCAAGAATTCGGGCGCGAACTGGGATGACAACGGCACCGGGTTGAGCGGGCAGTACGTCGGATTGACAGCAGCCACCACGTATCCAATTTGGGTCCGTGCGGTAGATGCGCAAAGCAACGCCTCCGTCCCGCTGCAGCTGTCGATGACGACCAGCGCGGCAAGTACTGGCAGCTTCAAGTCGTCGCCACTTGAGAATAACACCGGCACGCTGTACGCCGCCGGCACTGCCGTTGCCGTGACTTGGTATCAGGGTGGCCGGATTGGTGCGGCGCCGACCAGCGTGACGCACACCTCGGGCACCGTGGCTGCAGACGGAACTATCACGTTGACCGGCTTGCCGATCGGTGCCGGTTACGGCATGTACGCGGTCCAGGGTACGAATGCAGCAACCGACAAACCATATTACGAAGCGGGGACGGTGGCCTAAATGCTGCGCTGTTTAACGACCAAAGGAACCAGCGGCCGGGGTATTATGGGCACGCCGTACGTGGGCCTGCTCGCATCCGAGCTGCCGAGCGGTTTTGCGCTGCCCGGTATGCTGGCAAACGACGTGCTGGCCGGAGATCCGGCAGGCTGTCGTTATCGCCAGGAGATCACGTCTTGGCCGAGCGCTGGCGCGCTGTCCGTTGGTGAGGATTGCGCGTTTTCGTTTACCGGAGCGCCGGACGGTGTCTACACCGGCACGACGAAGGTCTACAAGAACGGTGTTCCTGACGTCGGGTCGTACAGCTTCACGATCGGCGCCGCCAGTGCGCAGGTCAACTTAATGGTTGCCTCCTGCTCGCAGGCGAATACGAGCAGCACCGCCGCGGTGACGGTTACGGCCGGCGCGAAGACAGTCAACCTGGCGGTCGCCGCGTGCACGCAGACAGCGCAGTCGGGAACTGTGGCCGTGACCGTTACGGCGGCACCTCCTGACCAGCTCGGCCCGGCCAGCTCTGCCCCGCAGATCAACCTGCTGAGCAGTATTGGCCCCGGAATTATCAACCTGACCACTAGCCTTCTATGACAGCCAACGTTGGAGAGTATGGCCACGCCGTGAACGTGTTCGTGGCCTACGACATGAGCTTGCAGAACTCGCTGCAGGCGACGATCGAACGCCCGGACAAGTCGCAGATCGTCGGCGCCGCAGTCCTGGGCACCGCGCCGCTCGTCACCGATGGCGGCACGTTCCCCGCAAACCAGTACTGCACCTACACGGTGAAGGACGGCGATCTGACGGTGCCCGGCGAGTACATCGTCCGCATCACCTACAAGGACGGCACGAAGCGTCTGATCTCCGATCCGACCAGCTTTACCGTCAGCCCGTAACAGTCTCTGCCCGCCAAGGCACGGCGAGCGTGAGGCGCACACGTAAAAACGCACCAACACACGAGGCAACCATGAGCAAACACTTCCAGCTGGCCCACGAAGATGAGCGCCGCTGGGTGCTGATGCTCATCCAACTCGAGAGGGACCGCGCCGCCGGCGTGAAGTAATCCATGGCCAAGAAGACCAAGAAAGCGCCGGGTCGGCCCAGCACGTTCTCGCAAGAGGTGGCGGACGAAATTTGCGAGCACATGGCGAACGGCGAAAGCCTGCGTGAGGTTTGTTCGCGTGACAACATGCCGAATCGTTCTACTGTGGCCCGATGGCTTGCGGCCAGTGAGCAATTCCGCGACCAGTACGCGCACGCGTGCGAGATGCGCCAGGAGGAACTGTTCGACCAGATCATCCAGATCGCCGACACGCCCCAAGTCGGCACCAAGTCGGTCAGCAAGGCAACTGGCATCGAAATCACCGAGGCGGACATGATTGAACACCGCCGCCTGCAGGTCGAGGCGCGCAAGTGGGCGCTCGGAAAGATGGCGCCGAAGAAGTACGGCGACAAGGTGCAGACCGAGCTGACCGGCCCCAACGGCGGCGCCATTGAATTCACCGGCATCACGCGCCGCATTGTCAAAGCATCATGAGCGAACTGATCATCGAGACGCCGGCCGTATTCGAGCCGTTGCTTCAGCCTGCCCGCTACAAAGGCGCGCATGGTGGCCGCGGTTCCGGCAAGTCGCACTTCATGGCTGAAATGCTGATCGAGGATTGCATTCGCGAGAAGATCAGCGCCGTCTGCTTGCGCGAGGTGCAGAAGTCGCTGAAGTTCTCGGTCAAGCGCTTGCTCGAATCGAAGATCGAGGCGATGAATGCGGGCCTCTACTTCGAAGTGCAGAACGAACAGATCAAGACCCGGAACGGTGGCGTGATCATCTTCCAGGGCATGCAGGACCACACGGCCGACTCGATCAAGTCGCTGGAAGGGTTCAAGCGCGCATGGGTGGAAGAGGCGCAGAGCCTGAGCCAGCGCAGCCTGGACCTGCTCCGCCCGACGATCCGCGCGCCAGGCTCGGAAATCTGGTTCAGCTGGAACCCACGCTTCGCCACCGACCCGGTTGATGTGCTGCTGCGCGGCGATTCGCTGCCGCCCGGTGCCGTCGTGGTCGAGGCCAACTACATGGACAACCCAATGTGCCCGCAGGAGTTGCTGGACGAGATGGCGTTCGACCGTGGCCGCGATCCGGACAAATACGCGCATATCTGGCTCGGCAAGTATCAGCAGAACAGCGAGGCGCGCGTCTTCAAGAACTGGTCGATCGAGGAATTCGAGGTCGACCCAACGCAGATCATCCGCCAGGGCGCCGACTGGGGCTTCGCGGTAGATCCCACCGTCCTGGTCCAGTGCTACATCGTCGGCCGCAAGCTGTACGTGCCTCACGAGGCATACCGCGTCGGCTGCGAGATCGTTGACACGCCGGCGCTGTTCATGACCGTGCCCGACAGCGAGAAGTGGCCGATGGTCGCCGACAGCGCGCGGCCGGAAACGATCAGCCACATGCGGAAAAACGGCTTCCCGAAGATCATGCCGGCCATTAAGGGCGCGAAGAGCCTTGAAGAAGGCGTCGAATTCCTGAAGTCGTTCGACATCGTGGTACACCCGCGCTGCACGCACCTGATCGATGAGCTGACCCTGTACAAGTACAAGGAAGATCCGCTGACCGGCGCGGTGCTCCCGCAGCTCGAAGACAAAGACAACCACGTGATCGACGCGCTGCGCTATGCCTGCGAGGGTGCGCGCCGTGCCGTCGTACGTCGACCGCTGGCGAGTACGCGCCCGAAACTGAACTCAACACCGAGCCCGAACGGCTGGATGGGATAAATGGAAACGACGACCGAAAAGACAGACGCCAAGGCCGGCGAGAAGATCGTCACCGAGGTCAAGAAGCGCTTCAAGCGCTGCGAAGACTTCGAGGCCGATACTCGCCCGCTGTGGAAGGCCGACATTCGCTTCGCCAACGGCGACCCGGACAACGGTTGGCAGTGGGACGACATGATGCGCCGGGCGCGCGAGCAGGACAAGCGCCCATGCCTGACCGTCAACAAGGTGAAGCAGCACAACCGCCAGATCACCAACGATCAGCGGCAGAACAAGCCGAGCATCCGCGTGTACCCGGTGGACAGCGGCGCCGACAAGAAGACGGCCGAGATCCTGAACGGAGTGATCCGCCACATCGAGCAGAACAGCAACGCCGACGTCGCCTACGACACCGCGGCCGAGCATCAGGTGGACGGCGGCCTGGGCTACTGGCGCGTCATCACCGACTACGCCAGCGACGACAGCTTCGACCTGGAAATCTTCATCAAGCGGGTCAAGAACCCGCTGAACGTCTACCTCGACCCGGACATTCAGGAGGCTGACGGCAGCGACGCCCGCTTCGGCTTCGTGTTCGAAGACCTGCCGCGCGAGGAATTCCAGGCACGCTACCCGAACGTGGATGTCGCATCGTGGCCGATCGACGGCGGCGACACCTGGCTGAGCAAGGACAACGTCCGCATCTGCGAATACTTCCGCCGGGTCGACCTGGCCGACAAGCTGTTCGTCAATGCCGAGGGCAACGTGCTCAAGGCCTCCGAGATGGACAAGGCCGCGCTGGTCGCTGCGGCTTCCGCTGGCTGGCGTTCGCGCCCCGTCAAGCGGCAACAGGTCGAGTGGTACTTGGTGGCTGGCGACACCGTGCTGGAGAAGAAGGATTGGCCGGGCCGCTACATCCCGATCGTGCGCGTAGTCGGCGACGAGGTCGAAATCGACGGCAAGATCGATCGCAAGGGCCACACGCGCCAGATGAAGGACGCGCAGCGCATGTACAACTACAACTCGTCCGCGAGTGTGGAATATGGCGCGCTGCAGACCAAGACACCGATTTTGGCCGCCGCCCAAGCGATCGAGGGCTACGAGGACTACTGGAACAACGCCAACACCCAGAACAAGCCTTACCTGCCCTACAACCACGCCGACGAGAACGGAAATCTGCTGCCGGTGCCGACCCGTATCCAGGCGCCGGCGCCGGCAACGCTGTTCCTAGAAGGCATGCGCGTTTCGTCCGAAGAGATGAAGATGGCCAGCGGTCAGTATGACGCAAGCATGGGCGCGAAGTCGAACGAGACGTCGGGCCGCGCGATCATGGCACGCCAGCACGAAGGCGACACCGCGACATTCCACTTCATCGACAACATCGCCCGGGCGATCAAGTACACCGGCAAGATCCTGGTGGACTTGATCCCGAAGGTCTACGACACGCCGAGGCTGGTGCGGATCCTGGGCGAGGACGGCAACGAGAAGCACGCCCAGCTCGACCCTCAACAGCAGAAAGCCTACGTGCAGCAGCAGGCGCCGGGCGGCGAGATGCAGGAAATCTACAACCCCAGCATCGGCCGCTACGACGTCATGGTCGCCGTGGGCCCGAGCTACAGCACCCGCCGTCAGGAAGCCTTCCAGGCGCTGACCGAGATGGCCAGCCGCAGCCCGGAAATCATACAGCGCGCCGGCGACCTGGTCATGAAGGCCGCCGACTTCCCGATGGCCGAGGAACTGGCCGAACGCCTGACGCCGCCGGACATCGCCGCATCGAAGGAAAAAGGCGCTTCGCCCGAAGTACAGGCGCTGCAGCAGCAGCTTCAGCAGACCGAGGCTCAGCTGCAGGACTTGGGCCAGAAGTACAACGAGCTGCACGACAGCAAAGGCACCGAGGCGGCAAAGCTACGCGTGGACGAGTACCGGGCACAAACCGAGCGCCTGAAGGTGATCTACCCAGCATTGCCGGGCCAAGTCTCCATGGCAATCGGGCAGGAATTCGGCATCGATCTTTTGAGCGAGCCGCCCTTGCCCGGTGCTCCACCGCCTGGCGCGCCAGCAGCAGAGCAGCAAACCGAAGAGAACCCGCCGAGCGCGGGTTTTTCTTTGCCCGAATCGCAGTAAAAACCGTACCCGTCCGGCACGACGGGGCATTAATCCACTTGGGAAACCATGAGCACTGAAACCGAAAGCGGACTCCCGGCGCCGGCAGGTAATGCCGAAACGGGTGCACAGGTCGAGCAGCACAACAGCACGGAAGCGACCGCCGGGCAACAGCAACAGGAGCAGCAGGCCCAACAGGGCCAGCAGGAGCAGCAAGCCGAGCAGCAGGACCAGAAGCGGACGCCCTGGTTCCAGACCCGCATCGACGAGCTGACCCGCGCGCGGCACGAAGAGCGCCGCCGGGCCGACGAGGCCCAGCAGCAGGCGCTGCGCTACCAGCAGCAGCTCGCGCAGCTGCAGCAGGGCTACCAGCCCGAGCAGGACGCTACCCAACAGCCCCAGGCCGACATCCGGACCCTGGCGCAGCAGGAAGCGGCCCGCATGGTAGCCGAACAGCGCTTCGCCGAACAGTGCAACAAGGTCTACAGCGAAGGCAAGGCAGCCATTCCCGGCTTCGACCAGTCCGTCGCGAATCTTCAGATGCTGGGCGTGAACCGGGACTTCCTGGACCTCGTCACGTCGTCTGATGCAGGAGCGAAGCTGCTCCACCACCTGGGCACTGATCTGGACGAAACCGCACGCATCCTGACGCTTCCTCCTGTGCAGATGGCGCGCGAACTGACCCGGCTCGAAATCAAGCTCGGCCAGCCGGCGCCGCCTCCCCCTGTCAGCAAAGCACCCGCGCCGATCACCCCTCTGGGCTCGTCCGCCTCCAACGACGTCGACCCGACGCGTATGAGCGACTCCGAGTGGTTCGCGCACCGTCAAAAAACCCGCAAATAGGAATCTGAACCATGGCAAATACCATCCTGACCCACCAGATGCTGGCCCGCGAAGCTGCGGCCATGCTGTCCGAGGAAATGAACTTCCTCACCAACATCAACCGCGGCCGCGAAGAAGAGTTCAAGTCGCAGCCGAACGGCTACCGCAAGGGCGACAAGGTCGATATCGGCATCCCGCCGGTGCCGACCGTGTTCGACGGCTCGAACTTCGCCGGCGGCGGCTCGGCTCCGGACATGGCCGAGCAGAAGGTCACCCTGCAGCTGTCGACCCAGAAGCACGTGCCGCTGACCTTCACCGCGAAGGAAAAGGCGCTGTCGATCAGCGACTTCAAGGAGCGCTTCCTGAAGCCGGCGATCAACTCGCTGGGTTCTGTCGTCCAGGCGGATCTGATCAACCGCGCAGTGGTCGCGACCCCCAACGTCGTCGGCACCCCCGGCAGCCTGCCTAATACCTTCAAGGTCTACGGCCAGGCCCGCGGCTCGATGGAGCGCTTCATGGCGCCCGACGGCGACCGCACCGTGCTGCTGAGCTCGGACGCCAGCAATGAGCTGGCCGACGCGATCAAGAACCAGCAAAACCCGACCGACACCGGCAACAAAGCATTCCTGCAGGGTTACATCACCCGCGCGCAGGGCATGAGCATGTTCGAGAACCAGTCGCTGCCGATGCTGGCCCTTGGCACCGCGACCGGCTTCACCATCAACGGCGCCAACCAGGTCGGCAACACGCTGAACATCGGCAACCTGACCGCCGGCCAGACCATCCTGAAGGGCCAGGTCTTCACCATCCCGGGCGTCTACGCCGTGCACCCGATCCTGGGCGTCTCGAACGGCAAGCTGCGCCAGTTCGTCGCGACCGCCGACTTCACCGCTGGCGGCACCACCGGCGCGATTGGCATCTACCCGGCGCTGTCGGCAACCTCCGCTTCGGTCATCGGCACCGTGTCGGCGCTGCCGGGCAACGGCCAGGCTGTCTCGCTGGTCGGCACCCCGTCGACGGCCTACCGTCAGCAACTGGCGTTCCACAAGAACGCCTTCACCGCCGCATTCGCGCCGCTGCCGATCCTGGCCTCGTGCGAAGGCTACACCGCCTCGGTGAACGGCTTCTCGGTTCGCGTCATGACCTTCGGTAACGGCCAGTCCGACACCGAGTCGACCCGTATCGACGTGCTGTACGGCTTCGCTGCCGTCCGCCCGGACCACGCGGCCCGCATCACCGAGTAATCCCTTCAACCCACGGCGCCCCGCTTCGGTGGGGCGTCTTCTATGGAGGTCCAGATGGACAACCAAGAATTCCAGGAATACCCGAAGGCCCTGTACAAGGGCGGCGACCAGGCTGCCGATTACGTCATGGTCAGCGACAAGAAGGAAGAAGCGGCGCAGCGCAAGGCCGGCTTCGCAATGATCGGCGAAGCCAAGGAAAAGGCCGCCGAATGACCACCGCCGGCGACATCATCAACCAGGCGCTGAAGGACATCGGCCTGATTGGGCCCGGCGAAACGGCCTCGGGCGAGGATGCCGCCGACGCTTTCACCGCGCTGAACCAGCTCATCGCTGACTGGCAGCTCCTGCCCGGCAACCTGCCGCCGGCGCCGTACGTCCTGGCGCTCGTCGCAGACCCTGCCGACGACCTGAATCTGCCGCTCAGCTACGACTCGCCACTGCGCTACTCGCTGGCCGAACGGCTGTTCACCGTGTTTTCGGTCCCGCCGCGCCCCGACATCATCCGCCTGGCCGCGCAGGCCCGCAAAAACCTCAAGCGCAGCAACCTGGTGATTCCGGACGGCGAGATGCCGGGCGCGCTGCAGTTCGGGCGCCGTGTCGGCACCTGCTGCGGCAACGACTGACGAAACGAGAACTCGATGCGCACGAAACTACCCTTCGTCGGCCCGTCCTACCAGGCGCGCTCGCTGAACGCCGACGCCCAGCGCACGCTGAACTGCTACGTCGAGCTGGACAATGCCAGCCCGCGCGCGCCGGCCGCGCTGTACGGCACGCCGGGCACGGTGCGCAAGCTGACCTTCCCGACCGGGCCGGTGCGCGGCGGCATCCCGGCAGGCGCGTACACCTGGTGGGTGGCCGGCAACGTCGTCTACCGCGTCGACAGCGCTTACCAGCACCTGGCCCTGGGCCAGATCAGCACCTACGGCGGCGCGGTGGACATGGCGTCGAACGGCGGCCAGATCCTGCTGGTGGACGGCGAGGAAGGCTGGATCATCGACGTGGCGAACTCCAAGCTGGCGGTCATCACCGACGACGCCTTCCCCCGCGGCGTGACGCGCGCAGCGTACCAGGACGGCTGGTTCCTGGTCACCGGGGACGGTACCGGAAAGTTCTACATGAACGAGGTACCGAACGACGGCAGGAAGTGGAACGGCCTGGACTTCGCTTCGGCCGAGGGCTCGCCGGACAACACCGTCGGCATCATCAGCGACCACCGCGAACTCTGGCTGTTCGGCGAGCAGACCGCCGAGGTGTGGGCGAACACCGGCAACGCCGATTTCCCCTTCCAGCGCAGCGGCAATGTGTTCATCGAGCACGGATGCGCCGCGGCCGGTACGGTGGCGAAAGCCGACAACACCGTGTTCTGGCTGGGCGCCGACGACAAGGGCGCCGGCATCGTATGGCGCGCGGACGGTTACACGCCGCTTCGGATCTCGACGCACGCGATCGAGTCCGCAATCGGCAGCTACCCGCGCATCGACGACGCCTTTGCGTTCACCTACCAGCAGGAAGGCCACATTTTCTATGTGCTGACCTTCCCCGCCGCCCGCGCGACCTGGTGCTACGACGCGGCTACCCAGCTCTGGCACGAGCGCGCCTGGCGCAACCCGAACACCGGCCAGTTGACCCGCTGGCGCCCGAGCTGCCACGTGTACGCGAACGGCGAGCACCTGGTCGGCGACTTCGAACTGGGCGTCGTCTGCGCGCTGGACCTGGACGCGAACACCGACGACGGCGCGCCGATCCTGCGCCTGCGCCGCACCACGACCAGCGAAGCGCTGCAGCAGCGGATGTTCTACAGCGGCCTGCAGATCGACATGGAAACTGGCGTTGGCGTCGACGACGGCCAGGGCGCCGCGCCGCTGCTGATGCTGCGCTACTCGAACGACGGCGGTCACACCTGGAGCCCGGAGCGCACGTCCACGGTCGGCGCCGCCGGCCAGTATGGTGCCCGGGCGAAGTTCAACCGGCTGGGCTCCGGCCGCAACCGCGTGTGGGAGATCACCATGACGGATCCGGTCAAGTTCGCGGTGCTGGGCGCGGTGGTCGACGGCGAACCGGGGGCGTCATGAGCATCCTGACCCGCTTCCCGCCGCGAATCCGGATCGCCAACCCGGACGGCACGCCAACGCCGGAGTTCCTGCGCATGCTCGACATTCTCGTGTCGCGCGTGGGTGACGCATTCGGCGACATGGGCGCCGACGTCTTCGCAAGCGCCGAGATTCCCGCTCCAGCGGGAATGCCGGACGTGTTCCAACAGCAGCCCGCCGAGCATCTGGCCGAAATGGTCCTGCAGCCGGCGCCCGGTGGCGGCCAGCCTGCCGATATCACGCAGCAGCCGCTGGACTATTCGGCCGGCACGGCGCTGGCCCTGACCAACTATCGCTTCTCGCTGAAGGACACACCGGTTACGCCCGGCACCTACGGCGACGGCACCCACGTGGCGAAGTTCACGGTCGACCAGCAAGGCCGCATCACAGCAGCGGAAAACGTCGCGATCGAATTCCCCGAATTCCCGTCCGGCGCGAACTACAGCGGCAGCCTGACCGGCAAAACCGTCGTCATCTCCAACGGCATCATTACATCGGTGACATAAATGCAACGACTCCCGAAACAAATCGCCTGCGCTGAACTCGGCGCGGGCACGTCGGACCTGTACACGGCACCGGCGAACACGAAAACGACCATCTCGGCCTGCTCGGTGACGAACAAAACCAACGCCGCGCGAACCGTGACGGTCACGATAAAGCCGCCGGGCGGTGTGGCGCGCAACGTCGCGTTCGGCCTGGGCGTCGCTGCCGGCGAAACCCGTGTAGTGCACGGCGCCCTGGGCCAGACCATCGAAGCCGGCGGCGTGTTGGTGGCCTTCGGCGACGCGGCCGGTGCCCTCGATCTCGTGGCTTCCGCGTACGAGACGAATCCATGATCGCGGTCACCTATAGCGGCATGCTGGCGCCGGCGCCGCCCGTTCGGCCGCTGATCGCGATCGATGCCGAGACCGGCGAAATCGTGGTGCCGGACCGTGAGCCCGCCGCTGTCCGCACGTGGATCATGAACTTGACCCACACCATGCTGGCCATGCCAGGCGAGAAACGCGAGTTTCACGTCGAGCACACGATCAAGGACGGCATGTACATGCGCAAGCTCTTCATCCCGAAGGGGTCGCTCATCATCGGCAAGGTCCACAAATTGGATTGCCTGAACATCGTCGCGCAAGGCGACATCAGCGTCCTGACCGAGACGGGTTCCGCCCGATTGCGTGCCGGGTTCACGGTGGCGTCGCCGGCAGGCATCCAGAAAGTGGGGTACGCCCACGAAGACACCATTTTTATCAACGTGTTCAGGACCGACGAAACCGACGTCGACCGGATCGAAGACGTGGTCGCCTGGGAAAGCTACGAGGCGGCCGGCTACCTCACCATCGAAGGAGAAAAACAATGTCTGTTGCATGGGTAGGAGCCGGCATTGCCGCTGCTGGTGTGATTTCCAGCACCGTATCGGCGAACAAAGCCGCTAAGGCTCAGCAAGAGGCCGCACGTGACGCCAACGCAGTCGCCAAGGACAGCAAGGACCAAGAAATTGCCCTGCAGCGCGAGATGTTCAACAAGAACGTCGAGTTGCAGCAGCCGGCCATCGACGCCGGCAACACGTCGCGCAACCGGCTGATGCAGTTGCTCGGCCTGTCCACCGGCGGCGCCGATAACGGCTCGCTGATGCGCGACTTCAGCATGCAGGACTTCCAGTCCGATCCGGGCTACCAGTTCCGCATGGACCAGGGCCAGCAGGCGCTGGAGCGTAGTGCTGCGGCGCGCGGCGGTCTGCTGTCGGGTGCGGCGTTGAAGGATACCGCGCGCTTCTCGCAAGGTCTCGCTTCGCAGGACTATCAGGCCGCGTTCGACCGCTTCCAGAGTAACCGCACCAACAAGCTGAACCCGCTGCTGTCGCTCGCCGGTTCGGCGCAGACCGCTTCGGGAGCGCTAGGCGCAGCTGGGCAGAACTTTGCAAACGGCGCCGGCCAAGCGCTGAACAACTACTCGGCAACCGCTGGTCAGAACATCACCGGGGCCGGCAACGCGCGCGCATCTGGCTATGTGGGCGTCGCCAACGGTATCAACAATGGGCTGGGCCAAGGGTACAGCATGTACCAGCAGAACCAACTTCTTGAGTTGATGAAGAAGAACCAGAACAACGGCTCCGGTACGTCGCCCCAGAGCTGGAACAACATCACGTCCGGATGGCAATCCGGCACCGGCTACTAAGAGGTTCAAATGTCCATCGATCCATCTATCGCCCTCGGCGTCAAGCCGGTACAGATCGAATCCCCGGTGAACGCCCTGGCGCAGCTGCTGCAGGTGCAGAACGCCCAGCAGCAGAACCAGCTCGGCCAGATGAAGCTGGACGAGCACCAGCGTGGCATCGAGCGCACGAACCGGCTGCAGGCCCTGCTGGGTAGCTTCACCCCGGACGCCAAGGCAGATGACCAGGTCGGCGCCCTGACGCGCGGCGGATTTTTGCCGGAGGCACGCAGCCTGGCCGAATCGTCGGCGAAGGTTGCCGCCGACAAGCGCGCTGCCGAGAAAGCCGAACTGGAAGGTCACCTGAAGAGATTCGAGGTCGCCGGCCAGATCATGAACGGCGTGAACGACCAGGCGAGCTGGGACCGCGCACGCGCACAAACGGCCCAGATCTTCGGCCAGGAAGCGGCAGCGCAGATGCCGGAGCTCTATGACCCCGCCCAGATCGAGCAGAAGCGCATGCAGGCGCTTACCGTGAAGGACCAACTCGAGCAGATGTGGAAGCAGAAGGGCTACGACCTGGAACTGAAAAAGGCTGATGAGCAAGCGCGCCACAACGGCGCCGTCGAGAAGAATGCGGCCGGCCAGCTCGCGGTTTCGCAGGGTCAGCTCGGCGTGGCACAGGCACGCGAGAAGCGTGAGGCAACAGCGCCTAAGGGGCAGATCGTCCAAACGGACACTGGACCGCTGCTTGTAGATCCGGTGTCTGGCACAGCAACGCCGGTCACGGTCGGTGGCAAGGCCGTCCCGGCGAAGGGCTCCGGACAAGCGGCAAAGGACGCACAATCGGTAATCGATCTGCTCGACCAAGCGGATCCGCTGCTCGACACGGCTACTCATAGTCTGATCGGTGCGGGCTACGATCGTGGTGCGGCTGCGTTCGGCAAGAGTACTGAAGGCGCGCAGGCTGCTGCGCAGCTTAAGGCACTGGAAGGGGCACTGATTTCCAAGCAGCCGAAGATGACGGGGCCGCAGTCAGACAAAGACGTTCTCCTGTACCGCCAAATGGCAGGTCAGATCGGTGATGCATCGTTGCCAATCGAGACTCGGCGTGCCGCAATGCGTGGCGTGCGCGAGATGGCTAAAAGATCGCTGGGGCAGCCTCCTGAGTCGGCCAACTCGACGAAACCTGCAGCCCCACCACCCAAGAACGCCAAAGGCTGGACCTTGCACGTTGACGCCAAGGGCAATAAGGCCTACGTCAGCCCCAACGGCAAAGATTACGAGGAAGTGCACTGATGCCATTCGATCTCGCGACAGCAAAGCCCGCCGCCGGCGGGTTCGACTTAACGTCGGCAAAGCCCGCCACGCCAGCGGCAAAAAGCGACGAGCCGCTGACCATCACTGCCATTGGTGCCGGGCTCGGCAAGGGTCTGGGTGACGTCGTGCTCGGTGCGCAGGGACTACTCGGCAAAGGGCTGCAAAAGCTCGGTGCTGACTCTGCCGGGACCTGGCTCGTCAACGACGCGCAGGCCGGCAAGAACAAGCTGGCCGGAGAGGTCGCACCCTATCGGGAGGCGCACCCGATCGCCACCGGCGCTGGCGAGGTCGGCGGCAATATCGCCGCAACTTTGCCGGTTGGTGGCGTTCTGGCGAGAGGCCTGGCGCAGATCCCAGGCGTCGCAACGCGTGCTGCACCACTGGTTTCAGCAGTGCGGAGCGGCGGCTTCACCACCGGAACGCCGGCTGCTACTACTCTGGCCGGCAAAGCGGCCGACTTGGCTGTTCGCTCGGCTGGCGGTGCAATTACCGGCGGAGCGTCAGCGGCGCTGGTCGATCCGAAAGAAGCGTTGTCCGGTGCTGCCATCGGAGGTGCACTGCCCGGTGCGGCAAAAGCTATTGGCACCGGTGCCCAGTTTGTCGGTAACAAGCTGCTCGGGATGGTTCGTGGTGGCGCGGTGGCGCCCGAAGTGGTCGCCTTGGCGCAGCGTGCCGGTGAGCTTGGCATCGACGTGCCAGCCGATCGCATCGCGAACAGTAAGCCCCTCAACGCCCTAGCTGCCAGCCTGAACTACATTCCGTTCAGCGGTCGCGCCGGCACCGAACGCACTATGCAGGACCAGTTGAACCGAGCCCTGAGCCGCACTTTCGGTCAGGACTCGGACAACGTGACCGGCGCTCTACGCACAGCGCGCAGCCAGCTTGGCGGCGAGTTCGATCGCGTGCTGCAGGGGAACCAGGTCCAGGTCGACACGCCGTTTCTAGACGCCCTGTCCCAGGCCGAGCAGCGCGCAGAGGCGGAGCTAGGCAGCGATGGCGCACGCGTGATCAAGAACCAGATCGAGGAAATTCTCGGCAAAGGCGGCACTGGATCGATTGACGGTCAGGCCGCCTACAACATCAAGCGCACCCTCGATCGCATCGGCAAGCGGAATTCGCCCGAGGCCTACTATGCCGGCGACCTGCGGCGCGACCTGATGGATGCTCTGAATCGTTCGCTGACGCCCGAGGAAGCTGCAGCATTCGCCACGACCCGCAAGCAGTACGGGAACATGCTGAGCCTGGAAAAGTTGGCCCAAAACGGCGCCGAGGGCGATGTGTCGATCGCTAAGATCGCCAACATGAAGAACATCGGGAACAGCGACCTGCAGGAGTTGGCCGACATTTCCGCGCAGTTCCTGAGGGCGCGCGAGGGCCAACACGGCGCGATGCAGCGGGTGGGTATCGGTGCTGCAGGTGCTGCGCTCGGCGGGATACCTGGCTTGGTTGCCGGTGCCGCTGCCGGCCGGGCCACGAACGCGGCGTTGAACAGCAACATGCTGAAGGGGCTTATCCTGGGTCAGCCAGCTGGAACCAGCAACAGGCTGCTCGAACTCATCACCAGTCCAGAGCTGCAGCAGCTCGGCTACCGCGCCGCGCCGGTGCTGCAGCGCGACTAGCCTTTGCCGCTGAATCCCACGAGGAAGCGGTAGATCGCGACAACCACCAAAAGAGCGATTGCCTTCCAGAGCATAAAGTCGGAAATGTGCATCGCTCAAGTATAGCCCACCCTGACCCGGTGGGCTTTTTTTATGTCCACACAAGAAGGGCACTTATGACCGGCGTCATCGCGACCATCCCCCGAAATCAGTTCTTCGATCAGCTCGGCAAGCCGCTGGCCGGCGGCAAGCTCTACACGTACCTGGCCGGGACCACCACCCCGGTGGCCACCTACCAGGACCAGGCCCTGACGATCAAGAACCAGAACCCGATCTCGCTAGATGCGAACGGCTCGTGCTCGATCTGGCTGGATCCAGCCAAGAGCTACAAGTTCGTGCTGAAGACGGCGCAGGGCACGACCCTGCCCGGCTGGCCGATCGACAACATCAGCGGCGCGGCGACGCCGGAGTCGCTGGAGCCGTCTCTGTCATCGTTCGCCAAGCTGACGGCGCTGGCTGCGGCGGCAGGCTCGTCGCTAGTGAACTTCCTGCAGTCCGGCGCCGGCGCCACCCTGCAGAGCATTCAGCGCAAACTGCGCGGCGACCTCAACATCATGGACTTCATCAATGATGGGGTGGATACCACCGTGGCCGACTGCACTGCAGGCATCCGCGCCGCGGTCAGCCACCTGGCCACCCGGCAGCGCGGCAACCTCTACTGCTCTGGCGGCAAGTTCCTGATCAGCGACACGATCGATTTCTCCCTCCTGGGCGACGAGCACCGCTTCTTCGACATCGACCTGGGCGGCGCCGAGTTCATCTGGTCGGACCCGAACGCGGCCAAGCCCATGTTCTCCGGCTATAACAACAAGTCGGTGCGGATTCACAACTTCACGCTGATCGGCAACGCGACCGACACGATTTCGAAGGCCTACGGCGTGCGCCTGGACTCGATCCAGCCGGGCGGCTCCGACCTCATGTCCTTCGACAACTTCCGGGTGCGCTTCTGCGACAAAGGCTTCTACCTGGGCAGCTTCGATGCGGACCAAAACCGGGTTTCCGACATCGAAATTGGTGGCCAGTTCGTCATCGAGAACTGCAACACCGGCATCTACACAGAGTCGACCAACGTCGATTCGCTGGTGGTCCGTAGCGGCATCGTCTCGGCGTGCACCACCGGCATCGAGCTCAAGCGCGCCGGCTTCATCAAGCTGGACACGGTTACCGGCTACTCGTGCAAGGACTTCATCAAGGTGAACGGGCCGATCGGCCCCCTGCTGGTGGTCAACTGCCAGTCGGAGCAAGGTGACGTCGTTGGCGCGCGCTTCTTCTACCGCGTCCGCTACGACGAGGCACGCACCGGCCCGGTGACGTTCGAGAGCTGCAACATCGACAACCCGATTGTCTTCGACTACGACCCTGGCATCGGCTCGGATGCGCAGACCGTGAACATCATCGGCGGCTACTTCCGCGAAATGCAGGTGAAGTGCCCGGACACGGTGGTCAACCTGATAGGCACCGCGCAGACGGCCGGCTACGAGTTCAAGGTTTCGGGCCCGAACTGCCAGGTCAACAACATCGGCAGCCGCATCTACGGCACCGTCACCGACACGGCGAAGAGCGGCGCCGACCTGACGCAGAAGTATTCGTACATGCCAGGCGGGCGCCTCATGCAGTGGGGCAGCACCGAGCTTATGCCGGTGGCGGCCGGCGCCGTACGCGAGGAAATCGTCAACTTCCCGAAGCCGTTCACGCAGATCGAATCGATCGTTGCGACGCCGTACAGCCCGGACGGCGCCGGCGGCGAGGTCTTCCGCTATGCCTTCGGTGGCGAGCTGGACCACATGACGCTGCGCTTCGAGAACGAAAACACCGGCGCCGGCATCAACATCGGCGCGAGCTGGCTGGCCATTGGCCGCTAATCCTTCCCAACCACCAGTAATAACAACATGAAAGTCCAAAACATGAGCGAACCCATTACTACCGGCGCCGGCGGCGTCGTTGCCTGGAAGGCGCTAGGCGGCCTGGCGGGCGCTGCCGGCATCGGCGCCGGCGTCGCGTCGTACATCGTGATGACGATGACGAAGCCGAAAGACGACAAAGAATTTCGCGTATCGCTGGCCAGCACGATCGCTGCTTCGCTGGGCGGTGGCGCGGCCGCGATCAAGTACTTCGGCATCGAGAAATGGGCCGGCGACGTGATCGGCCTGATGGGCATGGGCGGCGTAATGTTCACGTGCGGCCTGCCTGGCTGGCTGCTGGTGCGCGCCCTCTTCCATTACATCGAAAAGCGCAAGGACGCCGACCTGACCGAGATCATCAAGGACGTGAAGGAGATGGTCTGATGCCGCCCTCCGCTTTCATCGGCATGCTCGCTGGCGCGGCGCAGGAGTGCATGCGCCGAACCGGGATTCCTGCCTCTATCACCCTGGCCCAGGCCGCACTGGAATCCGGCTGGGGCGCCCGCGCGCTCGGCAACAACCTGTTCGGCATCAAGGCTGACAAGAGCTGGACCGGCCCGACCGTCAGCTTCGCTACGACCGAGCACCTGGACGGACGCAACGTGCACCTGACGGACAAGTTCCGGAAGTACGACAGCTACGTCGAGAGCATGGTCGACCACGGCCGATTCCTGCTGGCGAACCCGCGATACCGGGAATGCTTCAAGGAGACGACCGGAATGGGCTGGGCGACCGCGCTGCAGAAGGCCGGCTACGCCACCGATCCGGAATACGCCAAGAAGCTACAGGCAACGATCCGCGTGCGCAATCTGCAGTTCTACGACCAACTGACGCCGGGGGCGAAATGAGTGCGCTCGAGCGACTGCTGGTCGCTACCCTGGTGCTGGCCGCCATGGCCGCCGGCGGCTGGTTCGCCTTGGAGCACTACGGCGCCGAGCGCTACCAGGCCGGCCATGATGCCGCAGTCGCAGCCGGCGAACTACTGCGCCAGGCCGAGGCCGAGCGCAACCACGAAACCGAGTCGGACCTGCGCGCCCAGCTGCACGACAAAGACGCCGACGCCTTCAAAAAGGAACAGGAATATGCCGAGAACCTCGACGATGCTCAGCGCCGCGTGCGCGCTGGCACTGACCGCCTGCGCTGCCCCGCAGCCAGCCCCGTACCTGCCGGCGCCGCGCCCGGTGATCGACCCGCTGCCGGCGGACCTGCAGCTGACGGAGAAGGACCTGCAATGGTGCCCGACGTTTCTGCGGATCTTCTCAGCCTCGTCGCAGACCATCAACGACTTGTGCAGCGATACGCCCGCGTCGTCGAACGCTTCGAAGCCTGCCGTGCCGTGAACGCGAAGTGATGGACATCCACCTGCTCACCCCGCAGGGCGATCAGCTGGTGGTGCAGGTGGTGGACGGAGAGGTGGTTGTGCCGCCCGCCGCCGCGCCGGATCAGCCAGAACCCGGCAAGTAAGCGCGAACCCGGCGCCGCGCGCAGTAAGGAAGGCGGCAGCGCGCTGGGCGCCCTTGGACTCGGCCAGCAGCAGGGCCAGGTCGACGGCGATGGCGAGGTCGGAATTATTGCGGTCGGTGGTCATGCCGACATGGTGACGCATGTCCGCAAGTAGACTGACGAGATAGCGCAAAAGGCTTTCCGCAAAACGCCCCGAGGTCATCCATTTTCATAGGGCGGTCGTGGCGGCTTAAATGCCTCTTTTGCGGAACGAATTTTGAGGTCAAGCCGTTGATTTTTAACGACTTGCTTTTAGATTTTAAGTCTGATGCGTCTACCAATTTCGCCATGCCCGCGCCGGCCCGGATTGTACTACGGGCGACGGCGACAGTGTTAGTTCTTGCGTTTCCGCTAAGCCTGTCGGATCGGCATCAGATCGGA
>Ga0308160_10001175_pt1 | contig 39297 bp, 34 predicted proteins | sample PhyFR1_FD_201036 | JGI IMG/M metagenome (GOLD analysis project Ga0308160, IMG submission 201036) | Phyllosphere microbial communities from UC Gill Tract Community Farm, Albany, California, United States - DLSLF.R1 | ecosystem: Host-associated > Plants > Phyllosphere > Unclassified | place: USA... | reverse complement strand
CCATTCCGAACAGAGCAGTCAAGCCCGCCAGAGCCGATGGTATTGCCGTAACAGGTGGGAGAGTAGGTCGGTGCCTTTTTTTACACGGAAGCCCTTGCTGGAAACAGTCAAGGGCTTCTTTCGTTTGTATCTTTCCCTATCTCTATAGTCCCTATTCCTCTAACCGCTATAGCCCCTATTCCTTTAATATCTATAATCCTATCTTTGTAGGACATCACTTCACTATGGATTGGCAGATGTCAGCGCTGGTGTTACAGGCGGCGTACTGCTTAATACATGCTCCGAACCTGAATATTTTAGCCTCATTGATTAGATCCATATATTGATCTAGCCTCGATAACCGACGCGGATATTGGCGTTAAACGTGAGCCTTGTGCTTACTAGCGATTTTATCTGAAAATGACATAATAATGGACGATGCGCCAAAGCTTTGTTCCTGAGTAGTAATATATTTATGATTTTTATTGAGTAACTTTGCGACGCGATGGGTACATTATTGGATAACGGAATTAAACCGTATAATCATTACGGAGCTTATTTAAAGCAAAAGTATAACGGACAGAAAGTGTTTAAAGTGATTGTGGATGGTAATTTTACCTGTCCCAATCGTGACGGTAGTAAGGGCTACGGTGGTTGTACCTACTGTAATGTAGATTCTTTTACACCGGATACAGCCCGTAAAATTCCTTCTATACGAGAGCAGGTGGAGTCAGGAATTGAAAGAGCGCGTAACAGCTATGGTGCGGAAAAGTTTATTATTTATTTCCAACCAAATACTAATACGTATGCGCCGACTCATCTCCTGAAAATGATGTATGATGAGGCTTTAAGTATCGATCCTGAAAATATTTTAGGTCTTTCTGTTGGAACACGTCCCGATTGTTTGGATTTTGAAAAGATCGCCTTATTGGAGTCTTATACTGATCGTTATGATGTAGATTTGGAAATGGGAATGGAATCCATTTATAACGATACATTGGAGCGGATCAATAGAGGCTGTTCGCACGATGAATTTGTTCAGGCAATGGAGATGTTGAAAGATACACCTTTGGAGCTTTGTGTACACACAATCTTTGGTTTTCCATGGGAATCTGAGGAGATGATGTTAAAATATGCAGATGAAATCAACCGGTTTCCTCAGATTAAATTTGTGAAGTTACATCACCTACATATTGTAGAGGGATCCATTATGGGGGTTAAATACAAAAGAGAACCTTTTGAACTTTTCTCCATGGAGGGGTATACTGAGTTCTTAGCAAAGTTCATCCCGCGATTACGTCCTGATCTGATTATTCAACGCATTTTTGGAATTGCAGATAAGGAATTGTTAATAGCACCAAATTGGGGCTTTCCGAAGTCAGGTATTCAAACGTATATAGATAAAGGACTGGAAGCACGTCAGGTTGTGCAAGGAAGTCTTTTTTAGTCAAGACGTTCTAGAGTATTACCTTATATAGAGTTATAGCGCATTCACGCTATCGTCAGGAAAACAAATAAGGCTTCTTTTTAAGAAGCCTTATTTGTTTTGTGAAGGAAAAATTATAATATAATTTTTCAGCTTTTATTTAGCCCTCAACAATTGTTTTTAAATCGGCTGGCGAGTAATTAATAGATTTTAATGTTTTATTGTCAGCAGTTCTGAATACTAAAAATTTACCATCAACTTCTTTGTAATAGGATTCTACGCCTTTTAATTTATAGTGTGCTTGTGTAGCGACAGCTTCTGTTTCGTCTTTACATGCTTTGCTCATGTTAGAACGTTGAACTTCATCAAAAAGTGCTGAAAACTTATCTTTTAGACCAAATTCAAGCACAGCTCCAGCAAGCACATATTGAATGTCGCATAATGCATCTGCAATTTCTACAAGATCTTTATCCTGAATAGCTTCTTCCAACTCTTTTAACTCTTCAGCGATCAATGATACCCGTAAAGCGCATCTTTGTTCAGATGGAATTGTAGGGGAGTCCAAGATCGGATGTTGGAATGTTTTATGGAATTCCGCAACGGATGAAAGTGTTTTTGGATCAGTCATGTTCTTAATTTTTTAAGCTTTTATTTGAAAGAGCAAATATAAAAAATAAAGGACGGTTAACTGAATGACCGTCCTTTATTTTTATTTATTAGCGCACAGAATTAAATTAGGTGCTTTAATTGAACGACTTCTCGTTCTTCTAAATATCTCCAACGACCACGGGGTAGATCTTTTTTCGTTAAATTCGCATAAACAACACGATCTAATTTAACGACTTCATAACCTAAAGACTCAAAAATACGACGTACGATACGATTTTTTCCTGAGTGGATTTGTATACCAATTTCTCTTTTTGATCCGCCTTGAACATAGCTTAAATCATCCGGTTTGATGACACCATCTTCTAATTCGATACCAAATTGAATTTTATTAAAATCTCCTTGCGTAAGGCTTTTGTTTAATTCAATATTATATATTTTACTAATACTGTTACGTGGATGAGACAGCTTTTCTGCGAGGCTACCATCATTCGTCATCAAAAGAAGACCAGTCGTATTTCTGTCAAGACGGCCGACAGGGTAGATTCTTTCCTTCGTCGCCTTAGAGACAAGTTCCATTACAGTATGGCGTTCTTGAGGATCGTCGGTAGTAGTGATATAATCTTTTGGTTTATTTAACAAGACATATACCATCTTCTCACGCTTCAAACGCTCGTTATTATAACGGATTTCATCTGTCGCAGGATCCACCTTTGTTCCCAATTCAGTAACAGCTTCTCCATTTACCCAAATGACACCTGCAGTTATAAGTTCATCCGCTTTACGTCTTGAACAAATACCGGCATTAGCGATATAACGATTCAAACGAACTAAGCCGTCATCCTCTGTAGAGTCCTCTGATTTTTTCTTTGGACGTTTGATATATTGTTTGTCACCAAAGTTTTTGTTTTCGTCAAAATTTCTGCTTCTGTCACCATCAAACTTTCTATCTGAACGTTTGAAGTTATCTCTTTTTTCGAATGGACGATCTGATCTGTCGAAAGATCTTGAAGAATCATTTCTGTCAGAACGTTTGAAACTGTCTCTTTTTTCGAATGGACGATCTGACTTATCGAAAGATCTTGAAGAATCATTTCTGTCAGAGCGTTTGAAGTTATCTCTTTTTTCGAATGGACGATCTGACTTATCGAAAGATCTTGAAGAATCATTTCTATCTGAACGTTTGAAGTTATCTCTTTTTTCGAATGGACGATCTGACTTATCGAAAGATCTTGAAGAGTCATTTCTATCTGAACGTTTGAAGTTATCTCTTTTTTCGAATGGACGATCTGATCTATCGAAAGATCTTGAAGAGTCATTTCTGTCAGAACGTTTGAAGTTATCTCTTTTTTCGAATGGACGATCTGATCTATCGAAAGATCTTGAAGAATCGTTTCTGTCAGAACGTTTGAAATTATCTTTTTTGTCAAAAGAACGTTCTGATCTATCAAATTTATTAAAGGAATCTTTTTTATCAAAAGATCTGGAAGAATCATTTTTATCAAATGAACGACCTCCTCTACCAAAGGGCTTTTCTGTATTGTCTTTTGATCGGAAGGAATTATTATCTCCTCGAGAGGATGTTTTGTCTGAGAATTTTTTAGATCCGAATGATCTGTTCTCACGATTATCATCTTTTCTGAAAGAGCCTCTTTCAGAACGGTCACTAGACCCATATGATTTTTTTTCGAAACTATTGTTCTTTTCGCCTCTAGATTTGAAGCTATCTGAGTTGCCTCGTGACTTTCTGGAGTTGTCATCACGACTGTTCCTTTTATTGCTGAATGGCATTGTGTTTTGCTAAAATGTGAACTACAAAGTTAGCGATAATTTTGGGTTTTGCGAAAAAATCCTTATCTTTTTGTCTTTTCTTCAGATTGTCGCGTTTTCACGCCAAAGAAACCCCCTTTAAATGTTCTACAATGTAACTATTTGTTTTTTAAATAAATAGTGTTTATCTTTGTACCCTTGAATTTGAACCAAGCTATCTTTTGATCGATTTGAGTCGTGGATAGGATAGCATTAAGGGAGTGAATGATTAGAAAGAAAGTTTTATGTAGTAGTTTGATTTTGTTTGCTTTATTGCTGTCAAAATTATACTCAACCCCACACAACAAAGCTTCAAGCGGCGATAAGATCGTTGAACCGAAGCTCGTCGTAGTTCCAGTTCGTCATGGAGACGACGAAAAAAAAGAAAAAAGCAATTCCTTTGAATCTTATATGAATTCATTGACATTTGCCGAAGATTCACTACCTATGGATCGCCCACTTGTCGAAAGTAAATTGCGCAAATTTTTCAATCGATTCTCATTTAAAAAAACAGGATCATATGATATGCATAAGAAGGCAGAGACCTATTTGCCTATGATTGCCAAGATCCTTAAATCACATGGTATTCCGGAGGACTTCAAGTACATCCCCTTGGTAGAAAGTGGGCTTAGTAAAGCTGTCGTTTCATCTAAGGGTGCGGGTGGTTATTGGCAGTTTATGCCTGCAACAGCCCGGTTATATGGATTAAAAGTTAATGGTACGGTAGATGATCGGAAAGATCTTGTCAAATCAACGCATGCCGCCGCCAGATATCTGAAGTATCTGTATGCTCAGTTCGGAAATTGGACATTAGTCGCTGCCGCATATAATGTCGGTGATGGAAGTCTAAGAGGTTCTATAAGAAGACAGAAAAAAGATGATTATTTTGCATTGAAATTGAATACTGAAACTGGGTCATATGTATATAAACTCGTTTCGATGAAGGAAATTATTGAACATCCACAAAAGCATGGTTATTCGCGCTATGCTAACAAAGAAAGTGAGACGTTGGATAAGGAACCTAATATGCTGTAAAATAAAATCATTTACAATAGAAAAGGCTTTCCACTTGGAAAGCCTTTTCTTGTATATACTGAATTTAATTTGTACACCTCCATTGATAGATTATTACCTCAAATCGACGATGTCAAATCCTTTGTAATCATTCTTATTGAATGTGAATAAATTGGCTGAGAGCCCTTTGTTACCTTCCTGTGAGCCTAAGGTATAAGTATAACGATTGCCACTTTTATCGAATACTGTGGTGTCATAAATTAAATTGCTTGCCTTATTGATGCGCAACTTTATTTTTGAGTAGTTTTTCTTGCTATCAAGTGGACTTAATTCAACGACATTTAGTGTTAGCCCTTTAACCTTTTCTGGATTTGCCATAGCATATTTAAAACCAGTGGTATAGAAACTGAATATATTTGTTGGGTTGATCTCGTTGGTCGAATTGCTCGTTTCTGATACTTCAACTTCTTTTTCAGCTTTCATGATATTCCACTGTGTTTTGGAATCCGATATCAGTACTTGATTTTTGGTGCTGACATGATACTTGTTATTGCTTTTGTCCAGGTATATTGTTCCTGCATCAGCATGTGATCCACCATTAGCTTGTTTAATATCTAATGAGAAATTGGCTTGTATGGTCTTGAATGCATTGTACTTTTGACTCACTTTTGCTAATAAAGCTTTGGCGGTAGCATCATTTTGTGCATAGCTATTTTGACTAAATGTAATAAATAGCAAACCTACAATAAACCACAATTGTTTTTTCATTTTAGTTGTCCTTTCTTAACGTCTCCAAATATTGTTCTAATGAATACTCATCTGGGTAAAGTACTTCACGTGCCTTACTACCTTCAAATGGACCTACAATTCCTGCAGCTTCCAATTGATCGATGATCCGTCCTGCTCTATTATAACCCAGTTTCAATTTACGCTGGATTAATGATGTAGAGCCTTGCTGATGCATGACAATCAAGCGGGCAGCATCTTCGAACAATTGATCACGGTCTTTAGGATCAAAATCTACGCTACCTGAGCCATCTCCGTTTTCGTCTACGTATTCTGGAAGCATAAATGCCGAAGGATAGCCTCGCTGTGCGCCAATGAAATCGGAAATTTGTTCCACTTCCGGTGTATCCACAAACGCACATTGAATACGTATCAAATCACTTCCTGTCGCTAGAAGCATGTCACCACGACCGATCAACTGATCTGCTCCACCTGTATCCAGGATTGTCCGTGAGTCGACTTTGGACAATACACGGAAAGCAAGACGTGCAGGGAAGTTGGCCTTGATTGTACCGGTGATGATATTAACGGAAGGGCGTTGGGTTGCAATAACCAAGTGTATACCTACAGCGCGGGCTAATTGTGCCAAACGTGCAATCGGTGTTTCCACTTCTTTTCCTGCTGTCATCATCAAGTCGGCAAACTCATCAACAATAAGAACGATATATGGTAAGAATCGATGACCCTCCTCAGGGTTTAATCTGCGATTGATAAATTTTGCATTATATTCCTTTAAATTACGTACCTGTGCATTTTTTAATAAATCATAACGTTGATCCATCTCTATACACAGCGAGTTTAGCGTGTTAATTACCTTTTTTGTATCGGTAATAATCGCATCTCCATCGTCAGGTAATTTGGCAAGGAAGTGACGTTCTACTTTTTTGAATAAAGAAAGTTCCACTTTTTTGGGGTCAACAAGGACAAATTTCAGCTCGGCCGGATGCTTTTTATATAGTAGAGATGTTAGGATAGCATTGATACCTACTGATTTACCTTGTCCTGTAGCCCCTGCAACCAAAAGATGGGGCATTTTAGCTAAATCTGCAATGTAAACTTCATTAGAAATCGTTTTCCCTAAAGCAATAGGAAGGTCCATTTCTGTTTTTTGAAACTTCTCCGTAGCGAGAACCGATCGCATGGATACCATTTCTGGATTGGAGTTCGGTACTTCAATACCAATCGTTCCCTTTCCAGGCATTGGGGCAATAATCCGGATACCCAATGCTGCAAGGCTTAAGGCAATATCGTCTTCTAGATTTTTGATTTTTGAAATCCGAACACCTGGTTTAGGTATAATCTCATACAATGTAACTGTTGGACCTATTGTCGCTTTTATGCTTTCTATCTCAATGCTATAGTTTCTCAGGGTATCAACGATCTTATTTTTATTCGCTTCAAGCTCCTGTTGATTGATGGTTATTTTACCGCTCCCATAGTCCCTCAGGAGATCTAAAGTTGGATGTTGATAACCGGAAAGATCCAATTTAGGGTCGTATTGTCCGAATTGGGCAACGAGGTCACTGGCGGTAATTTCTTTTTCCTCTTTGATATCTTCAACAACTAAACCTGGAACGGCATCACTTTCAATGGGTGGTTCGGGCTCTTGCTGAGGTTCAGCCAAGATTGTCGGAGCTTGATATTCTTGGATCAGTGGAAGGTTTTCATCTTCAAATTCTTTATTTGGCTGATCAATTGTAAAACTGATTGAAGGTGTACTGTCTGTCCGTTCCAAAGGACTGTTATCGAAAGAGAGCACAACTTTATCTTTCGGATCAATTTGTACTTCAGGTATAGGATGATGTGTAAAGGCAGGGCGCTGAAGCTCTTCCTGTACGTCTTTTTCCCGAGCAGATTGAAACCGCTCATTAATTGATGTTGGCCGTTGAATAGATTCCCTTACAGATTGGATGGAATCATCTTCAATATGTATTTTGTTTCTTAGATTAGGTGAAGCATATGATCCATCTTCGTCTTCGTCTTCCAGATCTTCTGATAATGACTTGGTTTTTCGATTACTGAACAGGACAAATTTAAAATCCAGGTTGTAAAGTAATATTAGTGTAGTCAGGTAGGCAAAAGCCAATATACATCCAACACCGACGATACCTACTTGTGCTTCCAATAATTTATTTGTCCAAAAGCCAAACTTACCCTCAAGCATATGAGGGGTATCTGCCATAAATCCATGTAAGAAGCCTAGGGTTACCGAAATGAAAACAATAGCGACAAAAGAATAAACTAACGTACGATATAATGGGAGCAATGATTTCTTGAATAGCAAACGATATCCTAAAATGAATAATACCGGGATAAAAAGGAAAGATGCAACCCCAAACCATTCGTACATAAATTGGTTGGCAAGCAATGCTCCAAACTTTCCTAATTTATTATCGACCACGGGTAGATCAACAGCTTCGTCATGAATTTCCTCGGCCGATCTAAATAAGGTTGACCAACCGCCATTAGTCTTTGCGATATAACTTTGATCGTCTTCCCAGGTGAATAGATAGGAGACAAAAGCTGTCGCAAATGCCAATGAAAGTAAAATCAATAAAATTCCCAATATCTTGACAGCCTTTTGCTGTGCATCAGAATAATCTCTTGGTACACTGTTTTTTTGACTTTTTTCTTTTTTAAATGTTGTCGATTCCTTTTGAGGGGCACGTCTGCCGGAAACTGAATTTCCTGTCTGCCTAAATGTATTTCCTTTATTTGACATTGAAAAGCTCACAATTATACTGCTTACAAACTTAGTTATTTTGATAGTATTTAAAGATGCTGATCACCTATTATTTTAAGTTTGTCGTTTTTTATGAATGAATAAATTTAGATATAGCTAAAATTTTGATTGCTATTATGACTAGCAAATACTATGCCCTGCAAACCGATTTGGCTTAAAGAATGTGGGATATCCGTAAAGATTGTTTCTGTTTTTGTGTATTCTTTGGAGTTGCTGTAAAATATGTAGTTTTACGAATAAAATAAGAGATAGCATGAACAAGTTTGAAATACGAAAAGCGATATCAGCTGATAAAGGACGGATTTGGGAAATTATACAGCAGGCAATTGCGCTCAGGAAAGAACAGGGTAGCAGACAATGGCAAGATGGCTATCCAAATGAGGATGTGGTGCAAGCGGATATTGATAAAGGCTATGGACATGTCGTTGAAGTAGCGAATAGGATTGTAGGTTATGTTGCTATTATTTTTGATATCGAGCCTGCCTATAATGATATTGACGGTAAATGGTTAAGTGATGGTCAATATGTGGGAATACATAGACTAGCTTCGGCTCAGGATCCACATATGAAAGGTGTGGGCACGGCTATTATGCGAGGAGTGGAGAAAATAGCTGTTGACCATGGAGTCTATAGTATTAAGGTGGATACAAATTTTGACAATGGCGGTATGCTGCATGTATTTGATAAATTAGGTTATCAATACTGTGGCGAAGTACATTTTAGAGGTGCTTCACGTCGGGCATTTGAAAAGTTATTAAACTAATCAGCCGGAGCCGACTACGGAAAAGGATTTGAGCTGATTGCATAAAAAATCCCTTTTGAACAAAATCAAAAGGGATTTTTTATGCAGAAGGATTATTAATCCACAATAATCAGATAATAATTCTTTTTACCGCGTTGTACAACAATATACGTATTGTTGATGAGTTGATTTTCGGTAATTGACTGCTCAATGTCAGTTGCTTTTTCTCTGTTGATAGAAACTCCGCCCCCTTGAAGCATTTTGCGAGCTTCACCTTTGGAAGGGAATACTTGTGTATGAACAGCTAGTAAATCAAGAATATTGATGCCCGAAGCGAGATCTGCTTTAGCTACCTGAAAATGCGGAATACCTTCAAATACTTCCAGAACAGCTTCATGATCTAGGTTGCTCAAAAATTCTAAAGAACCATTTCCAAAAAGAAATTCAGAAGTTTTGATCGCGGTTTCATACGCTTCTTCAGAATGTGTACGAATGGTGATATCTTTTGCCAATGCTTTTTGAACTAAACGCAAGTGCGGAGCAGTCTCATGTTCTGCAATGATGGCCTCTATTTCGTTCTGCGGTTTAAGTGTAAAGATTTTGATCCAGTTTTTTGCATCATCATCTGACGTATTCAACCAGAATTGATAGTATTTATATGGAGAAGTTTTCTTTGGATCCAACCACACTGCTCCAGATTCTGTCTTTCCAAATTTTTGACCATCGGCTTTCTTGATCAACTGTGTGGTAATCGCATACGCTGTTCCCTGATCCTGGCGACGAATCATTTCACTTCCTGTTACGATATTACCCCATTGATCGGATCCACCCATTTGAACTTTACAGTTGTGGTTTTTCCAAAGGTAGTAAAAGTCATAACCTTGAATCAATTGATAGGTAAACTCCGTAAAGGAAAGACCATTGTCCCCTTCCAGACGTTTTTTTACAGAATCTTTTGCCATCATATAGTTAACGGTGATCATCTTACCGATGTCGCGAATGAAATCCAAAAATTTAAAATCTTTGAACCAATCGTAATTATTAACCATTTGGGCATCATTTTCACCCTCTCCAAATTCAAGAAATTTGCCTAGCTGTTTTTTCAGACAAGCCACATTATGCTGTAATGTAGCTTCGTCCAACAAGTTACGCTCTGCAGATTTGAAAGAAGGGTCTCCGATCATTCCTGTTGCTCCTCCAACCAAAGCAACTGGCTTATGGCCTGCATTTTGGAAGTGGATCAGGGTCATGATTTGAGTCAAGTGTCCTACGTGTAGAGAATCTCCTGTGGGATCAAAACCGATGTAACCAGCGACTTTTTCTTTATTTAGTAAGTCTTCAGTTCCTGGCATAATATCTTGCAACATGCCTCTCCAACGTAATTCTTCTACAAAGCTCATTGTTAAATGGATTTAATTTTTTAATTTACAAGATGCAAAGATAGGAGATTAAGCGTATATTGAGCGAATAATTCCATATAAAAGCACACGCTAATAAGCTGGTATGAATTTTTTATCACATTTCTATTTTGAGCGGTTTGCTACCAATCCCGAACGCATTGTGGGTGGATTATTGCCTGATCTTTTAAAAAATGCTGATAAGTCCTTTATGTTAAAACCAAGACAGTATGAAGATGAACTCTTGGATAACCCTTTGCTGGAGCAGCTCTATATTGGCTGGAACCGTCACATTGAGGTTGACCGCTTGTTCCACAATTCGCCTTATTTTTTCCATCATACGCATCAACTAAAATTAAAAATACAATCAAGTCTGCATGGATTGCCAATACGACCATCTTTTATGGCCCATATTGCGTTAGAACTATTGTTGGATCATATTCTGACTCAGAATAAAGCGGTATCCATTGATAAATTCTATGCGGCCTTAACACATGTCGACGAGGAAGCCATTCGAAAGTTTTTAAAAATAAATCAATTGACTGATATTCCTAAGTTCGAAAAATTCTATCATCAGTTTATTGAGTGGAAATATGTTTACGATTACGCGGAGGTGGAAAAAATTGCAGGTGCGCTTTTCAATATCTGTAAGCGAGTATGGCAATTTGAAGTTACCGGGGAGCAAAGACAGCTGTTGACCGAACAGCTAATTTCGTATTTGCACAGCGAGATGGCGGATTATCAAGAAATTTACCAGTATATTCAATATGAGTTGATGGATTTTAATTAGTCGATCAGAAAATACCAATAGTATAAGACCTTGAAAATATTTATTTTCGCATAATTTTAAGTATCAAAACTAATTTCACATGTCACATAGACTTTTTCGGAAGAAAAGTGTTGATCAGATTCTGCATGACTCTCAAAAAGAAGGAGGCACAGGCCTCGCAAAAGTATTGGGGGTAACAGATCTGGTTTCGTTGGGTATCGCTGCTATTGTAGGGGCTGGAATCTTTAGCACAATTGGATTAGCGAGTTATGAAGGCGGGCCGGCAGTGTCTCTTCTTTTCGTTTTTACGGCTTTTGCCTGTGTTTTTACCGCATTGGCCTATGCTCAATTTGCGAGTACAGTTCCTGTTTCGGGATCGGCATATACGTATGCTTATGTAGCTTTTGGCGAATTGTTTGCATGGATCATAGGTTGGGCATTGGTCTTAGAATATGCTGTTTCCAATACCGTTATCGCCATTTCCTGGTCGCAGTATTTTGTCTCTATGCTGGAGGGCTTTGGTCTTCACATACCGGCTTGGTTATCCATGGCGCCAGGCTATGCATACGATGCCGTAGACAAAATGAACCAACATGGCGCGGCTGCCTTGACTGCAATCGATCAACATGGTCTGGATGCTTTTAATAGTGCGCCGCGAATTGGAGGGTTACCTATTATTTTCGATTTACCGGCAGGTGTCATTACATTTTTGGTTACCTGGCTGGTTTATATAGGAATCAAGGAATCCCAGAAAGCGAGTATGGTCATGGTTATGATAAAAGTAGCTATTATCCTAGCTGTAATTTTTGGGGGTATATTTTTCATTAAACCTGAAAATTGGACACCTTTTGCACCGAATGGCCTCAAAGGTGTACTCGGTAGTGTGGCGGCAGTGTTCTTTGCCTTTATTGGGTTTGATTCAATTTCAACTACTGCAGAGGAGTGTAAGGATCCGCAGCGGGATTTACCTAAAGCCATGATTTACTGCTTGTTGATATGTACGGTTTTATATGTCGCTATTACATTGGTATTAACGGGTATGGTCAACTACACGGAACTCAATGTGAAGGATCCACTTGCTTTTGTTTTTAAATACGTTGGCTTTGATCATATGGCGGGAATTATATCTGTAACTTCTGTTATCGCGATTACCAGCGCATTGTTGGTATATCAATTAGCTCAACCAAGAATTTGGATGACAATGAGCAGAGATGGATTGTTATGGAAGAAATTTGCAACGATCCATCCAAAATATAAAACACCATCTTTTGCGACGATTGTCACAGGTTTGGTTGTGGCTGTCCCTTCACTTTTTTTCAAGATGGATTTCTTTGTGGATTTAACGAGTGTCGGTACCTTTTTTGCTTTTATCCTTGTCTGTGCGGGTGTTTTATATATGGATTATTCTGGTTTATCTGCAAAATCCAAATTTAAAGTTCCTTATGTCAACGGTAAATATTTAGTTGGCGCCGGACTACTGATTGCCATTATTCTGATTTCTATCTATGCGAAAGAGACGGTACAGGAGTGGAAGTCTTTGTCCTTTCTTGAAATTCTCGAACATAAGATGTTAGTGATTATATTCTGGTTGACTTGGCTTGGATTGAGTATTTACAGTTTCAAAATGAACTTTTCCTTATTGCCTGTCACGGGGATCTTAATCAATCTGTATCTAATGACAGAATTGGGTGCAAGCAATTGGATAATTTTTGTGATCTGGCTGGTGATTGGTTTGGCCGTATATTTTATGTATGGTTATAAACATTCAAAGTTAAACAAACAGGAGCAAGTATAACATAGGATCTGATACAAAAAAAGAGCTATCTTTTGCAAGATAGCTCTTTTCTTAAAATCTCCATAGAAGGATCCGGCTTACTTTGTTGCCTTGTTCCATACGGATTACTTCCGTTTCTTTTACATTTATTTTCTTTAGTTTGTGCTGCAGAAAGCGGATGTCTTCACGATGAGCAACTAAAGTCGTGAACCATTTTACCTGATCTTTGTGAAATTGACTTTCGAAAATCATACGTGACAAGAAAGCCTTTTCACCTCCATCGCACCATAATTCGCTTCCCTGTCCAGAAAAAGCCTGAGTCACCGGTTTTTCATCTATTTTAGCGTCTTTAATACCTGTAGTCTTGCGGATAGATTGCTGCAAGGCTTCGGTTTGAGAACTAAAAAATGGGGGGTTACAGATCACCACATCATATTTCTCACCTGGAAGAATAATATCTTTGAATATGGCTTTCGGGTTATTTTGTAGACGGATTTGTATGTTCTTTTTTAAGCTCATATTTGTCCGTGTAATCTCGATTGCATTTTTGTATGCGCTTTTGATAATTTCAGAACCTACAAAGCTCCATCCATATTCCTGATGCCCGATGATTGGGTAAATACAATTGGCACCGACACCGATATCGAGTACGTGGATATTTCCACCTTTCGGGATTTCACCATTATTATCGCGGGCGAGTACGTCGGCGATATAATGAATATAATCTGCCCGGCCTGGAATAGGGGGGCAAAGGTTTTCTTTCGGGATATCCCAATGCTGTATGTGGTAATATTTTTTTAGAAGAGCTTTGTTTAATGTTTTAACAGCTTCCGGATTATTAAAATCGATGGATTTTACTTTATAAGCATTTTCTATAACAAAATCGTTGAGTGAAGGTTCGACTTTGCTCAACTCTTCAAAATTGTAGTTATCAAGATGTCTATTTCTAGGATGTAATTTCTTTTTTGGATTAGCGTCTGCCATGATGTATTATTTGCAACAAAAGTAATGCAATTCTATTGAATAAAAAAGGTGATGCGCTAGCATCACCTTGAGGAGTGTTAATCTTTACGTATGAGATGGACCTCCGAAGTCTGCGGAAAATTGAGCGGCACGCGTTCAATTGTAACAAAGCTGGAGTCCAGACCGAAGCCTTTTTCTTCGGATAAGCTCATTTTTTTGAGGTAACCATAGATGTCCATAATAACCTTTTCTATCCATGTCATTTGATTCGTTTTGGAGAGTACTTTTTCCAAAACCACAAATTTAAAATCTCCTGGAATATTATGCTTACGTAAGGTATCATATTGGCTGGTAATGTCAATTTCGCCTTTCTTAACCATTTCTTCAACCACTTTTCTGAATAGAAGACTGATGCGCTGCTCCTCTCTAAAGCCAAGTTTGAAATCAATCCGTATTAATTTTCCTGGGATTAGCTGATCAATAGAATACTCCTTTGTATGTGGGTGATCCATAACGTCAACGTGGACAAGCCAATAAACATCCGCACGCTTTGGTTTTTTATTGATAATTGAATAGATAATTTTAGCTTCAATCTCAGATTTAAAATTTGCACTTGTTAAATAGACTAAGTGCGACGCATAGGGTGGTACGGATTTATCCTCACTTAATTCGGAAATAATTGGATAGTATTTGTTGATATTGATAAAATTAACGAATCTATTTTTAATTTTTCGCGCTGTATACCAACAATACATTGTTATAAATAGAGCAGTGGCAAGCATCAGGGTTAACCAACCGCCATGAGCTATTTTTACCCCATTTCCTACTAAAAATGTTAATTCGATAACGAAATATGCAATTAGAAATATAGTGATGAGTACACGATTGACTTTTTTCATTGCAAGGAAGTATCCCATTAATACCGTTGTCATCATTACTGTTAAATTGATTGCAAGACCATATGCGGCATCCATCCGGCTAGATTCCTCAAAAACCCATATGACGATCATACAGCCAATCCATAAAATCAAATTTATTGATGGTACATACAGTTGTCCCTTATGCTCGCTTGGGTAACGGATAGCCACTTTAGGCCAAATATTTAAACGTACTGCTTCCGAAATCAGCGTATAAGATCCAGATATCATAGCTTGACTGGCGATGACGGCGGCAATCGTTGCGATGGCAATACCATAACCAACAAACCAATCTGGCATAATCGAATAGAAAGGATTAGCTCCTCCTAAGACGCGTCCTTCCTGAGACAATAACCAGGCGCCTTGTCCAAAGTAATTCAGTACAAGTGTTATTTTTACGTAGATCCAGCTAATGCGGATATTATTCTTACCACAGTGTCCCATATCCGAATACAGGGCTTCCGCGCCTGTCGTACACAAGAAGACAGCGCCAATTAGTAGCAAAGAGTGCGGGTAGGTAATTAAAATATGGAAGGCATAGTAGGGATTAATTGCTTTCATCACTTCCGGAGCGAGGTGTAGGTGGGAAAGACCGAGTACACCAATAATCGTGAACCAGATCGTCATCAAGGGGCCAAAAACCTTTCCTACAACAGATGTTCCAAATCGCTGGATAATAAACAATAAGGATATAATTGTAACAACAATAGGAACAGTTGGTAATCCTGGGAATTTGATGTCTAAACCTTCAATCGCCGAAGATATCGTGATTGCGGGGGTGATCATCCCGTCTGCTAACAAGGTTGCAGCACCTATCATTGCGGGGAAAATTAACCAGGGAGCACGTTTGCGTACCAAAGAATATAGGGATAGAATGCCGCCTTCACCTTTATTGTCTGCTCGCAATGTGATCCAAACATACTTTATCGTTGTCTGGAGCGTCAATGTCCAGAAAACACAGGATAACCCACCCAAGACGAGGTCTTTTTGAATGGCTCCTTGTCCCATGATTGCTTTGAAAACATATAATGGAGAAGTTCCTATATCTCCAAAAACGATTCCTAAACTGATCAATAACCCGGCGAAACTTACCTTATTGATACTGTTGTGATGACTATTGTCTGCCATTTGTCAATTATTTTATTTCAAAATATACTGCAAAAATATACTTTTTGCCTGTACTTTAAGTAGGTACATTTCCTGCGCCAAATTTTAGCATTTCATTTGACATCCGCAATAGCTGTTAAAATTTGTTAAAAGAAACTTGGAATGGTCTGTTCGCTGAAAAACATTTAAACAAAATACTAACTTTGTTGTTGATAATTCAAATAGTTAGCGTTATATTTGATTAAACCGTAACCATTATTTGAAGTCTAATTTAACACTATGGGGAGAAATCTACTTAAAGCAGCTTGTTTAACACTTTTATCCGCATTGACATTATGCAGCGGAATGGATCGTGTGTATGCAAAGTCTCCTTATGACCATACTTTTTCGCAAGCTATTTGGGACGGTAATGAGGCATTTGGAGAAGATCGCAATATCAAGGATACAGAGAAGCTTATCAATAACGTTAAGGTATTCTATAATCCTATTGCCGAACAAATAAATCTTTCTTTTAAATTGGCAAAGTCTTCGAGTGTGTCTATTAAAGTAATGGATGCATTGGGTAATGAGATTCTCCAATTAATGAATGGTAACCTGGATTCAGGAATTCAAAATCTTTCTTTTGAGCATGGCGGAAAGTTGACTACGGGATTTTACTTTGTAAGAGTAGTCGCCGGTTCGGAAACAGTAGTGAAAAGATTTTCTGTCCGATAAGAAGCTAATTTACATCGCAATTTAATTATTACAATAAAAGGGCAAAGGGAATCATTTGATTCCCTTTGCCCTTTTATATTATAGTTTTATTTCTGAATTTTAATCCTGTGTTTCTTCGATCCACAGTCCATCATCTTTAATGATCTTGATCAATTCGTCCAAGGCATGTGCGGAACTCACATTTTTTTTAACGACTTGCTGACCTCTATATAAAGTAACTTTATCAGGGCCCGCGCCGACATAACCATAGTCTGCATCTGCCATTTCTCCTGGGCCATTAACAATACAGCCCATGATGCCAATTTTTAATCCTTTTAGATGGTTGGTGCGGCTTCGGATCATTTGCGTTGTCTCTTGGAGATCAAATAATGTTCTTCCGCAACTAGGACAGGAAATATATTCTGTTTTGGATATTCTGGATCTTGTTGCCTGTAAAATTCCGAAGGAAAGTGAGGCTATATTTTCTAATGCAGTTGCCGGAGAGTCTATCCAGATTCCCGATCCTAAACCATCAATCAATAGTGCACCCAGATCTGTCGAAGCGTAGAGCTGTATTTTTGAAATAGGCTCTTCAGGATTCATAAATTCACCTATAGGTCCTGAAAAATCTTCTTTTTGATATGAACGTTTGATGATGACTGGATTGTCGATACCTATCTCCTGCAGATTTCGGAAAAACTGTCTTTGATCCGCCATACCATGCAGGTAGTTGGTTTCTAGGATAAATACAATTGTTTTGTCCAGCTGTAGGGATTCAAATACGGAAGATGTTAAATCTGAGTTACAGATTTTGACCATATTCAGAACTTTATCCTTATCCTCTGCCTTCACAAATTCGTCTAGGGAAAAGAGGGGATGAATATTGGTTCTATCAGAAAGTGTAGACCAAGTGGTATAGTTATATACCTGCTTCAGGTTTGCCGGCATGGTAAAGGAAGGCAAATTGTCCGCGAGATAAACAAAGTCTACGGACTGTTCGCCCATATGATATTTATCTAATAGTACATCGTAGCGATACCCTACTTTAGTAAGTATCTGGGCATCTTTTAAATGGTCCTTTGAAATATCAACTATAATCCTCGGGACTAGAGAACCCCCAATAAAGGTATTTACTTCTTGACTAACATAGGGTACATTGGGTGTTTCAGGAGATAGTTTAATAATCTCTTCTTTCGGATGGCTTTCTATATTTGCCTTTCTTTTACTATAGCGATTGACAAGCGCTATAGCAACTGGTGCTTCCCTTTCAGGCTCTTCAGTTAAAGATACTCGCACGGTATCACCCAGGCCATCTTCCAATAGTGTACCGATACCAACAGCAGATTTTACACGTCCATCCTCACCGTCTCCTGCCTCAGTAACACCAAGATGCAAAGGATAGTTCATATTTTCAGAAACCATTTTTTCAACCAAAAGGCGATAGGCTTTAACCATGACCTGTGGGTTGGATGATTTCATGGAAATACAGAGGTTGTAGAAATTCAGATCTTCACACATGCGGATAAACTCCATGGCAGATTCGACCATACCTTCAGGGGTATCTCCGTAGTGACTCATGATCCTGTCGGATAGCGAGCCATGGTTGGTGCCGATGCGCATGGCGGTGCCGTTTTCCTTGCAGATATTGACAAGAGGAGTGAATTTTTGGTATATGCGCTCTAACTCGAGCTTATATTCAGCATCGGTATAGGATAGTTGATCGAATTTCTTCTTGTCGGCATAATTACCGGGATTGACCCTTACTTTCTCGACAATACGCGCCGCAACCTCGGCCGCATTTGGCGTAAAATGAATATCTGCAACTAAGGGGACCTTATATCCTCTCTTGCGAAGTTCATTTTTTATGTTTGCTAAATTTTGCGCCTCTTTTATACTTGGAGCGGTAATTCGAACGTACTCGCAACCTGCTTCGACCATTCGAATGGTCTGCTCAACTGATCCAATCGTATCCATTGTATCTACCGTAGTCATACTCTGAATACGAATGGGATTATCGCCACCCATGGGAATATCACCAATTTGAATTTCCCTTGTTTTCCATCTCGAATAATCTACCTTAGAATTACAATAGATTCCAGGTAATGTCAATATATTACTAGTGTCCATATCTAACACAAAGTTAGCTTTTCTTGACTAAAAATTAGGCGTCAATTAATATCTTCTAATTTTTATTGATGCAATTCCACCATTGATGTCGAAATCAAATTTTTGAGCTGCTGTATCGTAGTTTGTAGATTTTACCTCGCCTTCACTTTTCAAGAAATCACCCTCATAGTCTGTTGATGATAATGCATTGTCACTTGTAATGCGGCAAGCTGCATTCTTCGGAATGGAAATTTCAATAGAAGAGGCTCCTGCATCCATAGAAATTTTAGTTAGGGTTTGCGGTTGACCTAATTTTAGTTTTAAACTTGTCGCTCCTGCATCAATATCCAACGTTTCTATTTTGTATGGTGAGAGATCTAGATTGGCATCGATAGCACCGACATCAAAATTCAAACTCCAAAGTATATTTGGATTCAACGCGATGTAGGTGTTATTATTCTTGCTGTTAAAATCCTTATTTTTAAATTTTCCTTTGAGGTTTATATCTAGCTTATCTGCAGAGTCATCATGTACTGTAACACCCAATAGGTATTCTTTTGAGGAGTTAAAGGCTGTGAAGATTTCTGATGTCGTGCTGCTGTCATTTCTCAATGAAGTGGCTCCTAAATCCAGGTTTAAAGTCGCGCTATGGATTTTATCGTTTAGTGGTACAGTGAGTTTTTCCGTTGAATAGTTTGTTTTATCGTTGGGATCGTCTGTATTTCTGACCCCAAGTGTTTTACTTTTTAAAAGCTCTGTCAATAAAGGTTCCTTGGGTGTCGATAGTCCTATATAAGTAAGAAAACCTAAAATTACTACGGTAGAACCGATGGCGACAAATTGTCCAATCTGTTGATCTTTGGGAACCAGCATGCGTATTCCGGCAAGGACGATAAATAGGGGCCAATATCTAAAAATACCTACCCAATTAAATGAAATTGTGTTGAGCTGTGATAATAATAAGACAACTCCTATAAAGAGAATGGTGATACCAGTTGTTATTCTTCGTGTATTCATAACTAATTCCGTTTGTTAATATATCTCAAAAGTAATTCGCTTTCGGAGATACCGTATGAATGTTTAGGCTATTATACATAAAAATTCGGTAAATGTGACTAAATGGTCGGTAAGTAATTTTGTTTTTCATTTACTTTTTGAGTTTTCGGTTGTTAATATATTTACTGGAATTAATTACCTTTAAAGAATACATTGGCTTGATTATGGCCTATATTTGGCATAATATATTGAAATTAAATAGATAATATGATCTTTCATCACATTGGTGCGTATCTCATACTCCTGAAATCAGTTTTCAAAAGACCGGAGAAAGGTCGAATTTATTGGAAAGAAACTATATTGACAATGACTGATATTGGCATTGGGTCTTTAGGGCTTATTGTTATTATCTCTACATTTATTGGTGCTGTTATGACGATGCAAATTGCATTTCAGATGGTTTCTGACTTGATTCCAAATTCTATTATAGGCTCTATCAATAGAGATTCTAATATTTTGGAATTGGGCCCGACCATCTCCGGGTTGGTGCTTATGGGAAAAATTGGGTCATCCATATCTTCTCAGATCGGATCGATGCGTGTCACGGAACAGATTGATGCGTTGGAAATTATGGGGATCAATGCCCCGGGTTATTTAATCTTGCCTAAGATACTGGCGGGTATTACGATGATTCCGATGTTGGTTATTATTTCCATTGTTTGCGCCTTAGTTGGCGGTTTAATTGGTGGTTCTCTTTCTGGTGCGGTAACCCAAGCAGATTATATTTTGGGTATTCAAGACGGCTTTAATGGTTTCACGGTGACAGTCGCGCTTGTAAAGGCTGTGGTGTTTGGGTTTATTATTACATCTGTTTCGGCTTATAAAGGATATAATGTGAAGGGAGGGGCACTTGAAGTGGGGCAAGCAAGTACAGAAGCTGTTGTTGTGGGATGTATCACTATTCTTGCGGCAGATTATGTTATTACAGCATTAATGCTTTAAAAAGATTTTATGATTCAAATCGAAGATATTAACAAGTCATTTGGTGATAACCATGTTTTAAAAGGTATTAGCGCTAATTTCGAACCAGGAAAAGTGAGCTTGATTATTGGTGGTTCTGGTTCCGGGAAGAGTACATTATTGAAATGTATCGTGGGTCTGCATCAGCCGGAAAAAGGCAAAGTGATTTTTGATGGAAAAGATTTTACGCGGATGAATTTTGAAGAACGTGTTCCCGTCCGAAAAGAAATAGGTATGCTTTTTCAAAATTCAGCTTTGTTTGATTCCATGACTGTTGAACAGAATATTATGTTTTCCTTGGATATGTTTACGGATATGTCAAAAGCGGAGAAACTAGATCGGGCAAACCATTGTTTGGAACAGGTTAATCTTGAAGGTCGGAATAAATTGTTTCCTGCCGAACTTTCGGGAGGAATGAAAAAGCGGGTCGGAATTGCGCGAGCAATCAGTATGAATCCGAAGTACCTTTTTTGTGATGAGCCTAATTCGGGATTGGATCCAGAAACCTCCATCGTCATTGATGAATTGGTTTTGAAAATTACGCAAGAATTAAAGTGTACGACCGTTGTGGTTACCCATGATATGAACTCTGTGATGGGTATCGGTGAATATATCTTATTTCTCTATAAGGGTGAAAAATTCTGGGAGGGTTCCAATAAGGATATGATGCGCTCGGATGTGGAAGAATTGAACAATTTTGTTTTTGCGAGCCCACTGATGAAAAGTGCCAAAGCCTCCATGGGGCAATAACTGGTGGAATCCCGGGTTTAATATCCCTACTTTAGGTATTTGATCAGTGTTAGAATCATGCAAATTTCTTTTATATTGAAATTTAGCTTAGTTTTGTCGGAAAATTTTGATTTTGGCAGCAACAAATATACAACTATTGACCCCACAACATTGGAAAGACTATGAACTCATAGATTGTGGTGATTTTGAAAAACTGGAACGTTTTGGTGATCTGATTCTAATCAGACCAGAGCCTCAGGCGGTATGGCCCAAAGCGCTGGGCGATGCTGAATGGAACAAACGTTATCATATCAAATTCAAAGGTCGTTCGGCTACCTCTGGAGAGTGGTTGAAGAAAAACCCGAAGATCCAAGATCGTTGGCATATTGAATATAAGAATGACGATGTGGCCATTAAATTTCGATTGGGTTTGACCTCTTTTAAGCATGTTGGGATATTCCCTGAGCAAGCTGTAAATTGGGATTATATTTCGGAATCGGTTCGTTCATTTAAAACAGAGAAACCAAAGGTTTTAAATCTTTTTGCTTATACAGGTGGAGCTTCCTTAATTGCGAAAGCGGCGGGAGCGGATACTACCCACGTTGATTCCATTAAACAGGTGGTTAGCTGGGCGAATGAAAATATGGAAATTTCAAATTTGGATAACATTCGCTGGGTTGTTGAAGACGCTTTAAAATTCGTAAAACGTGAGCTGAAAAGAGGTAATACGTATAATGGGATTATTTTGGATCCACCAGCATACGGACATGGACCTAAAGGTGAGAAATGGAAATTGGAAGACCATATCATGGAAATGATGACTGAAGTCGTTCAATTATTGGATCCTAAAGAACATTTCTTAATTTTGAATACTTATTCATTAGGTTTCTCCTCTGTTATCGTTGAAAATTTAATTAAGACTGCCTTTCCAAAGGTGGAGAACTTGGAAATAGGCGAGTTGTTTTTACAGGCAACTGCTGGGCCAAAACTGCCGCTAGGTGTATTTGGTAAATTCCGTAAAATGGCAAAGTAAGATTTATCGAAAGATTCTTGTTATAACTATGCGGGGCGCTTATTAGCGCCCCGCATTTGTTTTATTGCTTGGTGGTAATTACATATGAATGGCATTTAGACGCAACGATGCATGTTTAAGCTGCGCTGGTATCGCTGCAGTGATCTTTTTGGGAATATGTGGTAAGTGTTGTATAAGGTCATCATAGTAGGCAATTCCCGCTTGCAGCTGTGCTTTGAATTTGGCTACATATTTTATCTTTTTATCGTTAATGATGCTTTGATTATCCGTTACATATTTTTGAATATGATCGATATAAAGGTTGAGTTCATTGATAAGGACAAATGGCCTACTATCATTGTCAAAAGCCGAAATACGTCCATAGATATGGTCGATCATCTCTCGTAACGAATATTGTTTTTTGAACCAAACCAGATTTGGTCCTGGGCAAATGGAAACGGCTGTCTGTTCCTTTGCCTTTTGGATATTGTACTTAAGATAAGCTGGAGCGGCGAGGCCTTCGCAAAGACAGGTTTTTTCTGTTATGGCATCAAAAGCTTTATTATACGCTGCCGTGGAGAGATTTTGTTGTTGGAGTTCCTGGATCTTTTGGTGCTGGTATGCTCGTGACGCCGTGCAGATCGGTTTATCACTAAATTCCGTATTTGAAATGAGGTATTCTTTTTTGCAGGGGCTTCCGGGGCGTCCTTTTCTTATTCGCTCCAATCGCAACTGCTCGGCGCTACTTTGTCTGAAATTATTGAAGGGAATTCCTAGGGGAGAGGCTCCGCTACAATAGAAGTCCTCTTTTTCCGCAAGTTCCAACGCCTTCAATGTATCTTGATCTACGGTGGTCGCTTCCGGAACCAGCAGGAATGGCGATCCCCAGCCTACAGCATCGAAACCATAATAGTCTAACAGAAACTGATGTTCCGAAGCTGTCCCTACGCCCCCCTGAACGGTATACTTAATGCATGGAGCCTTTGTTAAAAGGATTTCTTGCTGTGCCCAATATTCTTTGTATACCTGGAAAAGCTCTATTTTCAAACTTTCCCTTTTCTCCTTAAATTCTTCTAGGATGGGTCCCATTAGAAACCCGTCTGTTGCGAAAGCATGGCCACCGCAATTTAGTCCGGATTCAACCCTAAATTCGGATACCCAAATACCGCGTTTTGCGAGATATTTTGCTTGGATGAGAGCCGATCGAAAATCACTTACTTTCAAGGTTACCTTTTTCTCAAATATGCCCTCGCTATTGGGGTAAAATGCGGGTAATTCGGCAAGATAGGCATATAAGTGTGGATTCATACCTGCAGAAAGAATCAGGGAGGAATGTAATGTTGAATTCGCAAAGCCGCGTAAGGCTGCCAAAGCATCTGATTGGTATGGTTCCAGCACATTACCGTCTTTATAATTCATTTTATCTACCTTGGACATAATATTGACATCAATGTCTCCTGGTTTTAGATAATTGATCAATAGATCCTGAAGCTCTGTTTTAATCGCGCGATTTGTTTCAATTTCCATCGCGTGATAAATAGGTTTTGAAGGATGTGAATCCGGCAGGAGCTGAAAGTATTTGGTCAGCTCAGAATTTTCCGTAAAGGGTTGTTGCTTTAGTGCAGCTATTTGCCTGTTAACTATGAACTGTACGAGATTGAGATAGGCTGTGATTCTATTTGCCCGGTGATCTTCTTCTTTTTTAGGAATCGGATGATAAGGGAGTTGATATTGCCCGCAGTAATAGCGGCGCATGCGCTCTATTAGTTCATCATCAACAATGGACATTACGGTTGAAATTCCATATTGTGCGACTTTAATTGCTGAGTCGATGGAGAAAGCTAAGCCTAATACGGGGATATGAAAAGTATGCGTCATTCTTATATATTTCTTTTACGAAATAATTGAGAATAACGCTAAAAAAAAGTAATGATTGTTTTACTGGGAGATGATTGTAATCACTATTCAAAAACGATTGTCTTATAATCATTGCGCATGACCCGATCTTCGCTCAGTAAACGAATTGCTCTGCTCAAGACAGCCTTTTCTATTTCCTTTCCTGCGGTTACCATATCTTTTACAGTGTAAGTATGATTGACATGTCGTATATCCTGCACGATAATTGGACCTTCATCGAGCTCATCAGTAACGAAATGGGCTGTAGCACCAATAATCTTAACACCACGGGCATGAGCCTGTTTATAAGGATTGGCGCCAATAAATGCCGGTAGAAATGAATGGTGGATGTTGACCAGCTTATTTTCAAAGGTACTGACAAATTCGGGTGACAAGATTCGCATGAACTTAGCTAGTATGATATAATCGAAATTATAGTGTTTTATTTGTGCTATCAATTGGCTTTCAAAGGTTTCTTTTGTTAGATTCTCATGTGAAATACAATGGAATGGAATATCGAACTTTTCTGTAAACAAACGTAGGGATTCATAATTTCCAATGACCGCTTGAACTTCGGCTCCCCAAGTTTCAAAATGTTGGCGTACCAGGATGTCAGCAAGACAGTGATGCTCTTTGGTAACGAGAACAACGATTTTTTTACGGTTGTTGGGGTTGATTTGTATTTGAGCGGATAGCGGAAGGGCTTCAGCCAAGGAGTCGGAAAGCTGTTTTGGCTCAGTTACTAGGCCATTACAGACAATACGCACGAAGAATTTGTTAGCTTCTTCATCCACATATTCACGCATGGTGACAATATTCAGTTGAAATTTTGCTAGTGTATTTGAAATGTTGGCGACTAGTCCAACGGCATCTTGACATTGGATCAGAATTAAGGTTTGGTTGTGCATTAATGTGGTTGTAGGTTATTAAAAAAGCGGGTTATTTAACCCGCTTTTTTTGTTAGTTCTTCTTCAAGGTCAACTTCAACACGTAGATTTTCAACGATATGTTTTTGTCTGTCTGGTGTATTTTTGCCCATGTAATATTCTAATAACTGTTGAATTTTATTGTCTTTGGACAGGATAACTGGGTCTAAACGGATATCTTTTCCGATAAATAAACCGAATTCGGAAGGTGATATCTCACCCAAACCTTTGAATCGGGTGATTTCAGGTTTGGCTCCTAATTTTGCAATGGCTTTTTGTCTTTCTTCATCGGAATAGCAATAGATTGTTTCCTTTTTATTACGGACACGGAATAGAGGAGTCTGTAAAATGGAAACATGCCCTGCTTTGACAAGATCAGGGAAAAACTGCAAGAAAAATGTCAATAACAATAGCCGGATGTGCATTCCATCGACATCGGCATCGGTAGCGATAACGATATTATTGTAGCGTAATCCATCGAGACCGTCTTCAATATTCAGCGCATGCTGTAAGAGGTTGAATTCTTCGTTTTCATAAACGATCTTTTTGGACATACCGTAAGAGTTTAACGGTTTTCCTTTGAGACTGAATACGGCCTGAGTCTGTACATCGCGCGATTTTGTAATGGAACCGGATGCGGAGTCCCCCTCTGTGATAAACAAGGTTGTTTCTTGATTACGTTCATTTTTATCGCTGAAATGCACTTTACAGTCACGTAGCTTACGATTGTGCAAAGAGGCTTTCTTTGCTCTCTCATTAGCTAGTTTTTTGATGCCAGCGATATCCTTACGTTCCCGTTCAGATTGAAGAATACGTTTTTGAAGCGCATCTGCTGTAGTAGGATTTTTATGGAGGTAATCGTCCAGTGCTTTTTTAAGAAAGTCATTAATGAATCCTCTTACCGTCGGTCCTTCTGGTCCTACACTCTGAGAGCCTAGTTTTGTTTTGGTCTGCGATTCAAAAACAGGTTCCTGTACTTTGATGGCAATGGCACCAATGATTGAAGATCGAATGTCCGATGCATCAAATTCTTTTTTGTAAAACTCGCGGATTGTTTTGACAAGTGCTTCACGGAAGGCTGCTTGGTGTGTTCCGCCTTGGGTTGTATGTTGACCATTAACGAAGGAATAATATTCTTCTCCATACTGCTGACCATGAGTCATTGCTATCTCAATATCATCCCCGCGTAAGTGGATGATTGGATAGCGCATGGATTCAGAATCTATGTTCCTTTCTAATAAATCTTTTAATCCATTCTCTGAAATAAACTTTTGTCCGTTAAAATTAATCGTAAGACCTGAGTTTAGAAAAACATAATTCCAGATCATATTCTCTACAAATTCAGGACGGTATTTGTAATTTCTGAAAATAGAATCGTCCGGATAGAAAGTTACAGACGTACCATTTCGTTGTGTTGTGTCTTTTTGTTCATCATTGACTAATTCTCCTTTTGAGAACTGGGCAATGCGTGTTATATTTTGACGGTATGACTGAACGGTGAACTGGCTGGACAAAGCATTAACGGCTTTGGTACCGACGCCATTTAAACCAACTGACTTTTGGAAAGCCTTACTATCATATTTACCACCCGTATTGATTTTAGAAACCACATCAACCACAGAACCAATTGGGATACCACGTCCATAATCGCGTACCGAAACTTTATTCTCGTTTACTGTGATATCAATAATTTTACCAGCGCCCATGACAAATTCATCAATAGAGTTGTCAACGACTTCTTTCAATAAAACATAGATACCATCATCATAGGCCGAACCGTCCCCCAACTTTCCAATGTACATTCCCGGACGGAGGCGAATATGCTCTTTCCAATCCAGGGACCTAATGCTGTCTTCGTTATATGTACTCATAAATTTATGTAGAACTTAGCTAACAAAAGTAAAAAAAATAAACTACGATAAGTAGTTTAAATGGCTAAATTTTTTAGATATCGACAGTTTGCGAGCTGACAGAGAAAATTGTTGGTGTGCGGGGAAATGTTTACATTTAGTGTAAATAATTGTAACGAGAATAATTTATGGGATTATTTGATAAAATCAGGAATGAGTTTGTCGATATTATCGAATGGGTCGATAATAGCACAGATACGATTGTGTGGAAGTTTCCACGTTATCAGAATGAAATTAAAATGGGCGCGCAATTGACTGTACGGGAGGGGCAGGCTGCGGTATTTTTGAATGAAGGGGTGGTTGCGGATGTGTTTCAGCCTGGGCGTTATGAATTGACCACACAGAATATGCCAATCATGACGACGATCAGAGGTTGGAAATATGGGTTCAATAGTCCATTCAAAGCTGATGTCTATTTTGTCAACCTTCGACAGTTTGTCAACCAAAAATGGGGAACCAAAAACCCAATTATGCTGCGGGATCCAGAATTTGGGCCGATACGACTTCGGGCTTTTGGTAATTTCTCCTTTCAGGTGAAAGATGTTCCTGTTTTTATGAAACAGCTTGTTGCAACGACTCCTGTATTTACAGTGGAAGATATCACAGAACAGCTTCGAAACATCGCCGTATCGAGAGGAATGGATGCTATTGCGGAATCTAAAATTCCAGCGCTGGACCTTGCGTCAAACTATGATGAAGTGTCGGCATTGATACAACAAAAAATCGGGGTTGATTTTGATGAGATTGGCTTGAGCCTAACTAAATTCTTAATAGAAAATATTTCAGTTCCAGAGGAGGTTGAAAAAGCACTTGATAAGCGAAGCAGTATGGGGGTAGTTGGTAATCTGGGAGCTTATGCACAATTCCAAGCTGCAAATTCAATGGAAAAGGCGGCTGAGAATCCAAATAGCGGTGGAATTGTGGGTGCGGGTTTTGGCGCCGGGCTCGGAGCTGGAATGGTTGGTCAAATGGGAAATGTATTCCAGCACAACAGCTTTGATGGAAACAATCCTTCTGGGGCGTCGGGCACCACTGGTGCAGCCGCGTCTACGGGGACAGCTGGGCCACCTCCATTGCCGAAAGCGGAGGCTTATTATCTTGCCATTAAAGGTAAGCAGGAAGGACCATTTGATCAAGAGCAATTACGTGGTTTGGTACAAGAGGGGACAATGACACTTGCTACCCTAGTTTGGAAAGAGGGGCTTGAGAATTGGATTGAGGCGGAAAAAGTTGAGGAATTAAAGAATCTGTTTTCGCAGAACCCGCCACCGATACCAGGAGTTTAAGGGAAAACGCATCACCGAGTTTTATGAGTTTTGAAGAGAAAACCTCCGAAATAGAGCAGGGGTTAAAATGCCAAGGTTGCGGTGCTATTTTGACCTATCAGCCTGGTACCTCTTATTTAGCATGTTCTTATTGTGGGACTAGAAATGAAATAGCTGATCCATTACCAGAAAATGGTATTATTGAAGCAACGGATTATAAGGTTTTTGGACAGGTCATGGCGGGACTGGCTGATGAACGTTATAGTTATTTGGCGGAGGTAGTGCATTGCCGTAATTGTGGAGCTAACTCGCGTTTGAATCCTCATGTTACAGCAGATCTGTGTGCCTTTTGTGCTTCTCCCTTGGTGATTGACCATCAGCAGAAACGCATTGTCAAGCCGCATGGTCTTGTACCTTTTTCCGTCGATTACAAAAGTGCTTTTGGATTATTGACGCAATGGGCTGGAAAGGTCTGGTTTGCACCGAATGACTTTAAGCGAATTTTTAATTCCAGGAATGATCGTTTAAAAGGAGTGTATGTACCCTTTTGGTCCTATGATGCTGACGTACACTCTGATTATGTAGGATCACGTGGCGAATATTACTATGTGACTAGGACAAGACGTAATTCGGATGGCGAGACAGAAGAATATGAGGAAAGGCGTACCAACTGGTACCCCGCCTCAGGAAGTATTTATAGTCAATTTAGGGATGTTGTTATTTCGGGATCAACTTCTCTTCCTGAGAAGTTTTCCGATAAAATTGGCCCTTGGAATTTGGGCTATCTGAAGCCTTTCAATGAGCAGTACCTGAGCGGATTTATCGCAGAAACTTTTAGTGTGGATCACGTGAAAGCCGCAGGATCGGCTCGCTCAATTATGGATCGGGAAATCGAGCGGCAGGTTGAGGGTGACATTGGGGGTGATACACAGGATATTGATTCTATCGATAGCGATTTTAAATCGATTAAATTGAAATATATTCTCTTGCCAGTATGGTTATCTGCTTACCAGTACAAAGGGAAAAGTTATCAGATCATGGTCAATGCATTTAACGGTAAAGTTTATGGCCAACGGCCTTATAGCTTTTGGAAAATCGCTTTTTTGGTATTAGCGATCATGATTGTGTTGTACATTTTGAGTTTTATGCTGTAGTCATAAAAAAGCGTTGTTCTCTTCTAGAGGGAACAACGCTTTTTTATATCAAATAGTCAAGACTATTTGTTTAATGAAAGTAGGAAACCAATTGTGAAATTAGCATCCCAATCAAATACGAAGGTATCACAGTTGGTTGCATCTTTAATTGCTTTATAGATGTTGACACCGCTTTTTGTTTTTATTTTATCTGCTTTATAAGATGCAGGATCGTTCAACACGGTAAAACGTTCTTCACCTTGACGTGTCTGAGATGCCAGTTCGAAAGGAACTCCGCCAATAATAAAACAAACCTCTCTTTTATTTGCTGGGATCTTCTCACCTAAGTTTTTTACTTCCGCATAGACAGCATCATCTTTAAGGTCTTTTTCATAATATTTTGCACCGGGCGCTTCTACGGACTTGGTGTCACCATCAATCCATGAGATTTTGGTATTACCGGAACCGATGTCAACAACAAATGAATTGTCTTCATAAGCTTTAGGCAGGACAGATTTTAGAGCTAATTTTCCTTCTTGTTCTGCTGTAACTAAGTTGACTACAAATCCCATTTTTCTGAGTTCAGCACTGATAACCGCAGTTTTAGGTTCTTTTTGGGCTCCAGAGCTAATGACGAAATGTATATTTTTAGATTTAACGCCTTTATCCAGCATCATGCCAATATAATCTTTTAATCCTTTACGGATGTCTTCGGTATTCGCTAATCCTTCATATGCAAATGATTTTCCAAAGTCTTTGGATATGATCTCCCAGCGATTTTCTTTGTCCATATTAACGACAAAGGAATTGAAACCAGAGGCTCCGACTTCAACGACACCTTTGTATTCTCCATCGACCGGCTTTTCGGGCTGATAATTGAATGAACGTGTACTTTCTGAGCCCGATGAGGGAGTTGCAGCGGCATTGTGGTGACTGGTCGAATCCGTTTGAACCGTCGGATTTGCATCAAATTTGCCAGATTGAATAGCCCAATAACCAATTGCGAGAATTGGTAAGGCGATGATAATTGCTTTGATAGGCCATCTTAATCTTGCCCACGTTGATTTTTCTTCCATAATGTTAATATAGTAAGTTTGATTTTAGTTAATTAATCAAGTAAAGTAAATCCTTTGTCTACTTTTTCTTCGGGTTTAAGTTCATAGCTGGCGTCTGCCATTTGGGTTACATTTAATACATTGAGGTTCCGCTCATCAACTTTGCGGATAAACTCTTCCAGCTCTCCTTGAGTAGGCGTTCCACCAACAGTAATATTGTTGTTTTGGTCCAAGAAATCCAAATTGGACCGGATAGAAGCAATGTTTTGGCTAATGGCGCCTGTTGCCGCATTCATGGCTTCTTGAAATGCCCAACCATCTTTGATATTAAACACATCGGCCAGACCATCGGTAGCATTTTTCATTTTTTGAGTCGCTTCCAACTTTTTAGAAATAATAGAAATACTGCTATCCAAGGTGCTGACATAGATGCGTGCTGCACTTTCATTGTCTTTAAGAACTTCCAATACTTTTGCAAACTGATTGGCATACTGCACATAACTGCGTGCATTTTGCTCTTCTGATTCCCCTTCTTTTCCTAATAAAAAAGCTTTGGTACGGGTTTCTTTTGCATCTCTCGCATAAGCGTTGGCCTTCTCTGCGTTATTTTTGCTGGCTTCTTCCTTTGATTTATCATCGAGATTAGCGGCCTCTGCAGTAAAACGTTTGGCATAGGTATATTTTTCCTCGGCCGTCTTTTGAGCAGTTTCGCCGCTTTGAATCATATCAATGCGGACGCCATCTACATTGGTTATTTTTTCCTTAACGCGCTTAAGCGTGTCTTTTGCGTCTCTTGACAGTAGTTGTAATGTTTCTATTGGATTATTTCTAATAATTGACTTTTCACCTTTAAAAAGTAAGACAGTGCCAAGTCGATGCAATAGTGCGATGATCTTAGGTGCCAGCAATAATAACGTAATCAGGATGATGCTGAATACGACAAAAAGTATGCTTTTTCCAGCGTACTCCAACATAATCGGTAAGTACTTGAAAAATGCAAATGCTCCGCCGAGTAAAAGTGCCCAAAAGAAAATTGTCGAGGCAGCCTTCTTCGCTTCTGGTGATTTTAGCTGCGCAGGCAAATGATCGCCCAATACTTGGAATATGGGGAGCTGCGTTTTTATCTCCGCGGGAATATTAACATACTGATCTTTTCTTTCCATTGATTTATTTTTATGTTATTGATTGATTAATCATGTGCAATGCAGTGTTGATTTCGGCCACTACTTCGTCAACGGCTGCATTACCGATATTTATTTTTTGTTCGATGTCTTTAATTTTGGGTTCGTACTTTTCATTAATCTGTCCCAATGCGAGCTGTTTTTTCTGTAGATCATCTTGTAATTTAGCGATATTCTCCGTGATTGTTTTGATTTCACTGTTCAGATTCGCAATTTCAATGGTCCGGTCCTGCTCAGTCTTTTTCTTTTCAGCTTGTTTTTGTTCCGATTCTTTGGCAATGGTTTCTTTCAGTTTATTAGCATAATTTGTGCCAGTTGCGATCAGTTTGTCTTTGGACAAAGAACTGTCTACAAATTTTAGGGAAGTATAGGCTGCTTTTAATGTATTCTCTTCTACTTTTCCCATTGCAGCAGCGGCGTTCCATACCTCAAAGAAATCCACACCTTGCTCATTGAGTTTTTCAAGAATGGCATATACCTTCAATTTCATTTCCTTGAGGTCGGTGGTACCATCATTGGCTGTTATTGGGATAGGTGGAGGTGTTTTACCCGTTGCTGCCGAGGGCGACGGATCTGTCGGCGGAACATGAGGTCTTTCTGGTTTTAGGGCAGGAGAGGGAGATCTTTGTTCTTGTGAAGCTTGCTGAGGTTGATCATCTTCAAAAATTAGCTTTTTCAAGCTGTTTAATATACTGGATCCTCTTTTAGTGTCGTCGTTGCTCATCATGTAATAGTTGATTATATCTCTACTAAAATAATAAAAATTAATTTTCTCTTCTAATGGATTGTATTATGGAATAATTAGGGCTGGTTTAGGATACAATTGAATTAGAAAAAAACAGCGAAATACTGTTGAGGGGCTTGAGTAATCAATTGATTTATTGGTCTATGTGGGGTGTAAAAACAAAGATTCCCAATTTGTTGATTGGGAATCTTTGTTTAGATTAAGATGTTACTATCTGCCAAAGTCGTCTTGAACACGAACAATATCATCTTCATCAGAAGGATTGTTAGCATCTGTATGTTGCCAAATCTCTGCCAAGATACCGAAGCCGTCCAATCCAATTAAACGGTGACGCTGTCCTTGGCGTAATCTAATAGTTTCACCTTCTTTCAATGTCGAAACAACAGACTCTTCGTCCGTATCAGAAACCATCACGCCTACATTACCTTGGATAACGCGCCAAATTTCGGCACGGCGGTGATGATATTGCCATGAAAGTCTTTTCTCAGGAGCAACAATTAAAATTTTAGGGCTTAATTTTCCTGAAATTCTTAATTCCTGTACATCCATTCCGCCGAAATATTCATTGGCGAATTCTTGTGCCTGGGATTCATCGATAACGAAGAATCCTCCCCAAGGACGTGCTGCATCCGATTTATCAATACGAAAACCTTTGGATGTTAGCATCTCTTGTACTTTTTCAAACAATGCGATTTTATCTATAGCCATGTTAAAAATTCTAAAAATTTGTTATTCTTTAATTCAGCAGCTAAATATAAAAAAAATACATTAAAATTTTTAGTTAACCGTTTTAGCTTTGTAAAAATAGCTTATAAAGGAAGGTGTTTAGTTATCCACAGCCGGGATGTAGCGCATGAAGTTAAAAAGGAAATCGCTAATTTTGTGGTCAATCTAATTTCAGGATATGTCAAACTTTCAAGTCGATCGGGAAAATACTGCGTTTATGCAGGCTGTTGCTTTTGTTAACCAAACGAACCAGAACCTATTTATTACGGGAAAAGCTGGTACGGGAAAAACGACGTTCTTGAAGTATATTCGTGACCATAGCTATAAGAAGATGGCTATCACAGCACCTACGGGCGTTGCTGCAATGAACGCAGGTGGAACGACCTTACATTCTTTGTTTTGGCTTCCTTTTGGAACCTTTATTGAAGACTATGAATTGCGTTGGGACGAGCAGGATAGCCACATTTACAATAAATCACGTCTGTTCAGCACCATTAAACTGACCAAGCAACGCAGGGCTATTTTACAGGAACTTGAACTATTGGTGATCGACGAGGTTTCAATGGTTCGAGCAGATACGTTGGATGCAATTAATGTTATCCTGCAATCTGTTCGTCGTGATATGCGACCTTTTGGCGGGTTACAAGTGTTGTTTATCGGAGATTTATACCAATTGCCACCTGTAGTTAAAGATACAGAGTGGAATGTTTTACGGGACCATTATTCTTCTGTTTTCTTTTTCAATGCCAAAATTTTAAGAGATAATCCTGTGGTAATGTTAGAGCTTAATAAAATTTATCGTCAGCAAGATGAGGGTTTTATTTCTATTTTGAATGCCATAAGAAACAATCAATGTACAAGTGATATGCTCAAAACCTTAAATGGTTATTATCAACAGGACTTTATTCCAAATGAAGAGGAACAGTATATCACATTGACGTCCCACAATCGAAATGCTGATGAGATAAACGGAGCTAAGTTAGCTTCATTATCAGGTAAAATGTTAAATCTTAAGGCAGTTGTAAAGGATGATTTTGCACAGGGTTCCTATCCTGCAGAGGAAACGTTGTCCTTAAAAATAGGGGCACAGGTCATGTTTATTCGAAACGATTCTGGAGATGAGCGTAAGTATTACAATGGTAAGATCGGTACAGTAAAGGACATAGACACGGTGCAGGGGACTGTAACGGTTACATTTCCCGATGGATCGGAGCCTGTAACCGTAAAAAGGGAGACTTGGGAGAATATTCGCTATAATTACGATAAGGGGCAAGACCAAATCAAAGAGGAGATATTGGGTACATTTTCGCAATTTCCACTTCGCTTGGCCTGGGCTATCACCATTCATAAAAGTCAGGGTTTGACCTTCCAAAAAGCGATTATTGATGCCGGAACATCTTTCGCTGCGGGACAGGTTTATGTGGCGTTGAGCCGTTTAACGAGTTTAGATGGACTTGTATTAAAATCAATTATTCCTTCCTATGCTATCCGTACAGATTATCAGGTTGTTGAGTTTGCACAGCGTGCCCAGTCGCAGGCTAATGTCAATGAAATTTTGGAACAATGCCAACGGAATTATCTTGGTCAGATTTTAATGCACGGTTTTCGTTGGGATGGGCTGCTGGCAGAGACTTCAGAGCTGCTGAAATCACTTGAAGAACGTAATATTGATGGTAAGGAGCAGGCGTTGTCATTTTTTCAACAATTGGTCAAACAGCTTCAGATGCAGGAGAAGGTTGCGCATAAGTTTATTGTTGTGTTATATGAACTGTTGCGGGATAAAAATGCAATCGATTATGATGTCATCTGTGAACGTTCTACCGCGGCGGTCAATTGGTTTTTGCCAAAAATGGATACAGATCTGATTGAAGCTTTGACAAAACACATCGAGGAATATCAGATACGGAAACGTACGAAGAAATACATTGACGAGCTGAAGGCACTGCTGCTAGACTATAAACGGAAACGAGAGCAGTTGCAGCACTGTCTGCTTATCGCGGAAACATTATCAAAACGGGAAGATTTTCAAACGGCTATGCTGGATGTTGCAACCAGCGTGAAGACCAAAGAAAAAGATGAGCTGGCTGCACAAAGTACAGATGAAGAAGGACCGAAGAAGTTGGATACAAAGGAGATTTCATTAGAAATGTTTAAGGATGGGATGAGCATTGCTGATATAGCGGTTAAGCGCGGGATGGTCGCCGGTACGATATATGGACATTTAATTAACTTTGTTGGTACGGAAGTGGAAGCAATAGAGCTGATCGAGCAGGAGAAGTTGGATCGTATTCTAGGGGTGATACGTGCCAATCCGGATAAATCCTCCTCGGAACTTAAGATGCTTTTGGGTGCAGATATTGATTATCCAGATATTAAAATTGGACAAAAAGTTTTGGGATTGTAGGCAATAAAAATTTATAGCGTATATTTGTAACAAATATTGTGATATAGTTTGTTGAAAGCCCATTGATAACCCTAAGATTGCTTATGGAAGACAAGAAAGATCCTAACAAATGGCTTGTGTTGACGACTATTTCTACCCAGATGGTTTTTACCATTTATGTATTTTATTTGTTGGGGGATTGGTTGGATGGCAAGTTTAACGCTGATAACCAACTATGGATGAAGATCTGTACCCTTGCGGGGATAGGGATTTCTCTGTACCAAGTCATTAGACAAGTGAATCGATTAAACGATAGATGATAGTATATATAAAGCAGGCCCTTATTTTAGTTTTTGTTGCGGTAATGATTTTCGCCGTTCATTTCTTTTTGTTAAAATCTTTTGATGGGATACAAAATCTGGAGGATCTACATTTTCCATTGTACGAAATTTATATTTTTCAATTGATTTTATCCATTATCATCATGGCGGGAGTGAGTTACTGTTCGCAGCAATTTCCACAATATGTTGGTTTTGTTTTTTTAGGGTTATTGACTTTAAAATTTGTCCTAAATTATTTGTATATCCATAAAGGGTTAGCAAAACCACAGGCAGATATTTTAAAATATAACTATTTGATCGTTGTCGTTTTATTCCTTTTTTACGATGTAGTATTTGCTTATAAGGCTTTAAACAAATCCTAAGGGAGAAAACGATAGTTTTTTCAAAAAAATGTAATATTAAAGTAGCTTTTGTGCTTTATATGTAGTATTTTCGCAAAAATTTTAAATAACATAATAGTAGTATCGTGAGTCTTAAAAGAACACTTCAATTTTTAGCAGTTATTCTGTTTGCAGTTGCGCCATTTTTAACAAAGGCGAATGAGGATGCACACGGACAAAAATCGCAGGCTGAGGAAATCAATAGCCATATTGAGCATCACTTACAAGATGATTATTATTTTAGCTTCTTTTCGGATGAAGAGACAGGTAAACATTATGGTTTTTCATTGCCCGTCATTTTGATTGATAATGGCTTGAAAGTTTTTATGGCCTCGGCATTCGATCACGGTAATAAGGTTGCTGAGGTTGATGGTCAGTACTATGCATTATACCACGGAAAAATTTATAAGACTGATGCTACTGGTAATTTGACTGGTCATGAATATCGTAAAAATGCTGATGGCAGTTATTTTACGACTATAAATGAGGATGGGAAAGAAGTGAAAAAGGAATTTGAAACTTCTTATGTAATCGGTTCTCATGAAATTCATGAAGCTACAGATTTTCATCCGTCTGTAGATATGCCTTTGGATTTTTCGATCACAAAGAGTGTTGTAGGGTTATTTTTGGCGGCGTTCTTAATGTTTTGGGCATTTATAAGCTTGGCTAAAACCTATAAAAAAGGAGCTAACAATTTACCTAAAGGTGTGGGTCGTGTATTAGAGCCTTTGGTTATCTATGTACGTGACGAGATGGCTATTCCAAATATTGGTCATCGTTACAAAGAATTTATGCCTTATTTATTGTCTGTATTTTTCTTGATCTGGATTTTGAACTTGGTTGGTTTGACACCACTAGGATTTAACGTTACAGGTAACATTACAGTAACATTATGTTTGGCTCTTTTTACTTTTTTAATTGTAAATATCAAAGCAAACGCAAACTATTGGAAACACATTTTTTGGATGCCAGGTGTTCCTGTTCCATTTAAATTTGTTTTGGCACCAATTGAAGTGTTGGGTCTATTTACAAAGCCATTCTCGTTGATGGTACGTTTGTTTGCAAATATCACCGCTGGTCACACGGTTGTTATGGGATTGATTGCTATTGTTTATTTATTGCAGCACCAATTGACGGTAGTGGGTAGTATCGGTGTTTCCATGTTCTTAACAATCTTCTTGATGGTTATTGAATTATTGGTTGCCTTCTTACAAGCGTTTATTTTTACGATGTTGTCATCCTTGTTTATCGGTATGGCTGTTGAAGAACATCACGATCATTAATTAGTAAATTTTTTAATTATTCAAATCATACATTATGTACAATTTAATTGGAGCCGGTTTAATCGTTATCGGTGCAGGTTTAGGTTTAGGTAAAATTGGTGGTTCTGCAATGGAAGCTATCGCTCGTCAACCAGAAGCAGCATCTAAAATCCAAACTGCAATGATTATCATTGGTGCCTTACTTGAAGGTTTAGCATTCGGTGCTTTATTATTAGGTAAATAGTCACAACGGTTTTATGATATAACCTGTAACGGTTGGTTGCAGGTTATATTATTCCTGAATCTTAAAAAATAAAAATTATCATTATATAGTATAACAATGGATAAATTAATACATTCGTTTTCGTACGGTTTGTTTTTTTGGATGGTCATCGTCCTTGTGGTTATTATCTTTTTATTAGGTAAATTCGCATGGAAACCAATTGTTGATGCCCTAGACGAACGTGAAAAAGGTATTGCAAGTGCTTTGGAAGCCGCTGAAAAAGCTAAATTAGAAATGGCTCGTTTGACAAATGAGAACGAACAATTACTAAAAGAAGCCCGTGCTGAGCGCGACGTTATCCTTAAGGAGGCAAAAGAACTTAAAGATAAGATCGTAGCTGAAGCAAAAACTCAGGCGCAAGCTGAAGGTGCAAAAATTATTGCACAAGCAAAAGTCGAGATCAACGAACAAAAGAACAAAGCTTTGGCTGAGGTTAAGTCTCAAGTTTCTTCTTTGTCTCTGGATATCGCTCGTAAAGTGTTAAACAAAGAATTTGAGGACCAAGGAAAGCAAGAAGCTTTAGTAGCAGATTTGCTTAATGACGTTAAATTAAACTAATCCGGTCACTCAAATTACGAAATAGAATTATGTCAGTATTTAAAGTAGCATCGAGATACGCTAAGTCATTAATCGACTTGGCAGGCGAGCAGGGCTCACTGGAGACAATCAAGGCAGATATGGATTCATTCATTGCTGTTTTGAAATCCAGTACAGAATTGCAAGCAGTTTTTGCCAATCCTATTGTTCCTTTGGACAAGAAGAAAAACATATTGGATGCGCTATTTAAAGATAAGATCAATCCAAATATCTTGGCATTCTTTAAGATCATGATCAACAAAGGTCGTGGTGAGATTGTATATGCCACTGCTCAAGAATTTATTCGTGAGTATAACGAGGTAAAAGGAATTGTGAAAGCTACAGTTACATCTGCAGCGCCACTTTCTGAAGCTAATTTGGCAGCGATGAAAGAGGTACTTGCGAAAGAAACCAACGCTCAGGTGATATTGATCAATAAAGTTGATCAGAGTTTGATCGGTGGATTTGTAGTCAATATTGGTGATCGCCAAATTGATGCAAGTATTGCTGGTAAGTTGAGTAAATTGGAAAGATATTTGAATCAGAATAATTAATTTGTTCTGATACTTGAAGTAAAATAAATCAAAAAACCCCTTATAATAATTAAAATGATAGAGGTAAGACCAGATGAAGTTTCGGCAATTCTA